>JAABUJ010000071.1_pt1 | contig 224264 bp, 281 predicted proteins | sample 5559131 | NCBI WGS metagenome assembly JAABUJ01 (sample SAMN10711875, study PRJNA513366) | rock metagenome | isolation source: Antarctica rocks | place: Antarctica: Victoria Land, Mt New Zealand nord | collected 2016-01-07
CCGTCGCTGCTGTGCAGCGGCGGGACCCCGGCCCGCGCGGCGCGCATCACTTGACCAGGTGCGTCTGCGCGTCCGGGAACTCGTAGCGGCACACCGGGCAGGTGGCGTGGCTGCAGAGCCACCTGCGGTGCGGCGCGCGCGCTCAGTCCCGTCGACGTCGGCATCGCAGCGCGTGCGCAGCGCATGGGCATGCGCTGCAAGTTGACGGGGTTGACGGAGACGCGAGCAGCTCGGAGCTGGTGCGGGGAGTCGGGAGAGGCCCAAGCCGCGTGCCGGAAGCCAGGCAATGCGCGGCGCGCACGCCTCTCTGCAGGCGCGCGGCCCCCGGACAGGCTTGTTGGGGGGGGGGGGGCGGGCGCTGCGGGGGCGCGCCGGCGGATGCAGCCGTTGCAGAAGCGGTGCTCGCACGGCAGGCTCATGATGCGCGCGCCGCGGCAGAAGCCCTCCATGCAGATGTGGCACTCGTGCGCCGCGTCCGCCTGGCCCGCCGGCGCCTGCACGCCCGCGCGCGCGCGTCACGCCCCCGCGCATCTCGCTCTGGCTTGGCCAGGCAGCCGATCTGGCTCAAAGCGAGGCTGCTCCCAGCACCCTCCCGCGTCTCTGTTTCACAGCCCTGCGCACTTGACACCTGTAGCTGAGGCCATGTCCGGATGCCCCAGATGCGCACCCGAAAGGCACGCTGATGCGCATGGCCCAGCCCTTACATTTTAACACACAATGCCTCTTTGCAGCGGCCAACGCAGTGCAACATTGAGCTCAACGCTCTGCCTTGCATAAAGTGCAATTGGGTGCGCCCGCGGGCGCCGCACCGAGCCCAGCTTGTCCAGCACGGAGCGCCGCACGCCGCGGCGCGGGTTATTCGCGTCCAGCGCGAGCAGCATCTCGTACGTCGGGCCCGCCTCTGCCGCGCGCGGCGCCAGCGCCCCCAGCCCGCCCGCTCGCAGCAGTTGCTGCGCGCGCCGCTCCCCCGCTCGGGCCCAAGGTCGGGGCACTGACGCGCCCCCCACCGCTCGCTGCACCACTGCTCGCCGGGCACCGCTCGCGCGCTCAAGGCACAGGACGGCCCCATCCTGTGCCGGTGGGACCCCACATGCGAGCAGCACAGCGTCGACTTGCCGGGCGCCCCGCAGCACGGCCTCGCGCTTGTCCGCCTGGTCCGTCGCTGCGCCCAGCGGCTGTGCCAGGTCGGCCTGCAGGGCGCCCGCCGCGCCTCCGCCGCGCCTCCGCCGCGCCCAGCTGCTGTGACAGGCGCCTTTGGCAGCATCTGGGCGTGGCGGAGGCGCGGGCGGACGCCCTGCAGGCCGAGCTGACTGAGCAGCTGGGCGCAGCGGCGGAGCAGGCGGGCGCGCGCGAGGCCATGCTGCGTGCGCCACGGTAAAGCAGCGCAAAGCAGTCATGCCGCTGCCCTCAGCGCCCGGACCAAGGGGCGGGCTGCTTGCGCACAGGCAGGCGGCGCCTGATGGCCACCAGCCGGTGCGCCAAGCAGGAACAGACCCCGCCGCTGGAGCTTCATGTGACGCAGGACCTGCGGCCGCGCGGATCGCCCGCGCACCACATGGAAGGGCACGCGCGGCACGATGGACGTGAGGATGTCTATTTCCAGCTCGGGGTTGATCTGCGCGCGGTGCCCGCGCCGCCGCCGCGCCGGGCTCTCATGCCGGATGTCCGAGGTGGCTGCCGGCTGCGCGCCGGGCCGCACTGCATCGCGCAGCGCGGACGGTCAGCAGCGAGCCCGCGCAGCCCATCGCCGCCCGCAGCGGCTGCATGGGTGCCAGCACCCGGCGCGATGCCCGCCCTTTTGGTCATTGGGACGCGAGCACGTCCCCGCTACTCGCCGCGCCCGGTGCTCGTCTGCAGAACATCTTTGCGTCCAAGGGGCTACAATGTGGGGGCCCGGAGCGGAGCTCAGCAATGCTGCCCTGTCGAGCGCAGGCGCTTGGCGGGCCTGATTACACTGTACATCCTCCTGCCTTGGGGCGCCGCAGGCCCGCCGCGCACCTGCGAGCTCCGACGAGCGAAACAGGCGGAAGAATGAGCTCATGCCGCCCGTGGCGCGGTCAGCGGTTGCGCTCCAGCCTGGCCACCGGTGGGCCGCTCGGGTGCCCCATCAGGCGAGGTCGGCAGCGCTGGTGCTGCCACCCTTGACGAGGATCGCTGCCAGCGTGCGGGTTGATTCAGGTCCCATCGACTAGCTGCGGCCGCAGCTTGACAGGCCTCGGTTTGGGTGGCCTGGGCGAGTGAAGCTGTTAGGGTCCGAGGAAATTTGGAGCTGCCGCAGAGGATCCGCAGCCACCTATGCACTCGAGAGCCTTTTCCTTTCCTATGGTCTATGGTCAATGCATCGCACAGGTTGTCTTGCAGCACACAACACTTGCTCTGCACAAGCGGCCCAGCAGCTGCCACTGTGCTGGTGCCACTTCAGGCCTCCGCTGTCCAGTGTCTTACGCCGTTCGAGCCGCCCTGCTCTCCCTCAGCCGCGCCACACCCGCCGCCCTGCGACACGCCCTTGCACAGGAGCCCAGCCGCCCCGCCCCCCGCCGCGCGCGGCTCCCCGCCCTGAAGTGCCCCAGTCGCTCCGCCGAGCGCGTCAGGGCCGCCGAGCGCAGCAGCGCCCCCCGCGCCGGCCTGTTCCGACGTGCGCAGGCCCGCGCCCGCCTCGCTGCAGGCGCTGGCGGCGCCGCCCGCGCTCGCGCTGGCTGTGATGGCTGGCACGGCAGCGGCGCCGCCGCCGTCCCCGCCCGGCGCGGCCCCCGCGCAATGCTCTGCACCCACGTCGGCGGCCCCGGCGCCGCCCGGCGCGCCGCACGCGTGCGCCACTGCGGGGGCGCCGGGGCCGGGCCGCGGGCCGCGCGCAAAGGCCACGCCGGCCGGCAGGCGGAAGCTGACGCAGAGCATGCGCTTGTTGGGCGCGACCTCGCGCACGTGCGCCACGCGCGCGGCCTCCTCCAGTGGCCAACCTAGCGCGGCCTCCACGCGCCGCAGCACGTCTGCGCGGCCGGGCCGGGCGTGTCACGCAACACGTCAGCGCGGACGGGCGTCACGCGCAGCACGTCTGCACGGCCGGGCGTCACACGCAGCATGTTGGCGCAGCCGGGCGTCATACACGGCAGGCACAGTCCAGGGCGCGCCGTGGAGCGCACGCCCACGGTGCCTGCTCCCCCGGAACTCAACACTGCATGCCCTTGCAGGACCGTACGGCGTGCCGCATAGTAGGCGCCGCAGCACAGCAACGGGGATGGGGCCTGGCTTGCCCAAGAGCGTTCCCATGAGCAAGGACCAGACTTGCATGTGCGCTCTGTCGCCCGCCCAGCGCTGTGCGAAGCGCAGCGCCTGCGTCGCCGCGCCGGACAGCGGTCACGGCAATCAGGCGCGCGCCGCGTGCGCGCCCCCGCGCACGGCGGGCCGCCCGGGCGCACCCGGCTCGAACTCGTCGCCGCGCGCAAAGGTGTAGCAGTGCACCAGCGGCCGCGGCGCGTCGGCGGGCGCAGACGCCAGCACGCCCCAGAACGCGTCCAGGAACTCCACGCCGCTCACGGGCAGGTTCATGACGACGTGGTCGGCGCGCACGCGCCCTGGCGGCGCCCCGGCGCCCTCCGCCGCGCCCCGCACGGCGCCCTGGGCGCCGCCCGCCGGCGCTGCACAAGTCTCGTGGTCACCCCCCGCGCCGCCCAACGCTGCCCCGCCGGCCTCGCGCGGGCCCTCGCCGCCCTCGCATGCGCCCGGGGAGGCGTCATCGCGGGCCGCTGCCTCATGCTCGCTTGGCTGCAATCCGCGCGCCTGGGCGGCGGCGCCGGCGGCCGCCGACGCGGCCGGTCCCGCGGGGCCGCCAAGCAGCAGGCGCACGAACGAGCGGCCGTCCATGCAGAACGGCGTGACGCGGCTGGCCACCTGGCGGCCATGGCAACGTCACGCGCACGCTGTGGGGAGGCGTGCCAGGCGCCCGCTATGCAGACAAACTGGCTGGCCGCTTGGCAGCACGAAGCGGCGTGCACGTGACACATGCGCAAGCGTGAATTGCGTCACGAGAACCCACCCAGAGGGTACCACTCCCCGCCATGTTTAAATTTATGCAGCTGCTGCTTGGGCATTGATGATGGGCGCTGGCGCACTGGAATAGTTGCACACTCAGGACTTTCATGTAGCTGTGCATCTGCGGGCTAAGCTCTGTTTGCTCTGCAGCAGAGGCGACCCTGAACCTCGAGAACGCGCTGGCTTGGCAGCCCCGCACCTTGTTCAGCGCGATGTTGTGAACCAGCCAGCGGTGGCTCGCGGGGTTGAGGTCGTTGGCGTACACCTGTCGCACAGCCCGCCCTCTCAGCAGAGCAGCGCGGGTCCTTGCTCAACGCCGCGCCCTCACCGTGAGCCTCATCCGCAGTCCACTCATGTGGCACCTTCGCAGTCCCCTCATGTGGCAGCTTGCAATCAGACAAACAGGAGGGAGCGTCTGTCGCCACAGGCAGGGTGGGGAACGCGGGCGCGCGCGCACGGAGCAGCCCTTCTGCGCGGCCGGCACGGCGAACGGGCCGATGCCGGCCATGACGTCGACCACAACCTGGCCCGGGCGGAACTCGTCGACCAGGCGCTTGTGCTCGGCCTCCAGGCGCGAGTTCCAGTACACCTGCGCGCGCGCCCGCGGGGCGGGGCCGGCTCGGGCACCGGTCCCAGCGGCTTTGTGTCCGCCGCGCGTCTCTGAGCATGCAGGCCTATCCTTGCGCGGTCTGCTTGAGGTTGATCCCATATAGGCTACGCATGCATCCAGAACCCCTCAGCCCGAGAACCTTTCCGTTCAGGTCGCACAGGGTTCAGTCGCGTGTACCCTCGCAACCAGGGGTCTCGGCCCACACGATGACTTATGGCATGCGTACAGCGCACAGAGGCGCATGCCAGCTGACATATGCCAAGTAGTTTGTTGCATCATTCTGACGCAGCTATCTCCCTTCATGCAGACAGCCAACTGCAGCAAGCTGCGCGCGCCTGGTTTTTTTACGTGAGGGCCACGCCTATCCTGTCTGTACCAGCCTGCGCCTGCAGCTTCGCGCACCTCTGCGAAGTTGAGGCGGAAGCGCGCGCCGTGCTGCGACACCTCCGCCTCCAGCGAGGGCGGCCCCGCAAGCACCTCCATCGCAAACACGCGGAACTCGTTCTCGATCGTGCCGACCTGCGGCGCTGCTGGCGCCGTTACAGCACCTGCGGCGCATTTCCGATGCGATGATCATGAGCATGACTCCCATGCTCAGCAACACGTGTGTGCCGCTGAGCGCCGCTGGCAGCGCTGCCACGCCCGAGGTGTGCTGAAAGAGGGGCCCTACCCGATCAGCAAGTGGCCTCGCAACGACCGCCCGCGATAATACTGGCTGGACAAAGGAGCAACTCATCGTTGATACTGGTCGAAAGAGAGACGGTATGGCTGGTAGCAGATGTGACGGGCACGCGCCTTGTTGACGACCGTGCGTATATTAGGGTTCTTGTCCAGCAGCACCTGCCCGACGAGGTGCTTGTACGGCAGCAGCTCGTCGCGCAGGTTCAGGTGCGCGATGTGGCCGACCGTCTCAAAGGAGCTCGGCACCTCCGCGCCCGGCGGCAGCAGCCTCTGCCGCGCCGGGCCAGCCATCAGGGGAGCGCCACTGCGCGGCGCCTCTTCATACGCCCTCCTTGTCGGACTTTTTGGGGCTGCTTTTCACGCTAACTCTACTTCAAGGAGTGCAGAGTGCGCCACTGCACAGATGCGACCCTGCTCCGTCTGCACCGACCGCAGTTGCTCCGTGACAAGGTCGAATGGTGGCACCGTCCAGCAGCTGCCCCCGACCGCGGGTGATGACGCGTGTGAATGATAAGCCCGCGTTTGCGCACGTGTTTGCTCAACTGAGGTGCTCACTGTGCCACCGGGGCTGCCGAGGTAGCCGAGGCCATAGCAATCACGTGCTATGAGTCCCGGCAGGACCTCTGCTATGAGGATCCCAGCTGACACCCAGCCCCACATCTTCGACACTACCAGGTATGTCAGTGGTCGGGGCGCCGCACCCGCAAAACCTGCTCCACAGTGTGGTGCGAGTAGTCCAGCGCAAGCTCGTAGGGCACCACCGGCACGCCCGCCGCCTCCACCGCCGCCCGCTGCTTCTCGCCCAGCCCCTGCAGGCCTGCCCCCGCGCGGCGCCCTGCTGTCGGGCTTCCCCCTTTTCTGTGCAGCACTTTGGGTACTGAGCTCTCTGCGACGTGGCCAGTATGAGCAGTGTCAACAGACCGCGCAGCCCTGCCATATTGCTACTCTTTTGAAAGGCCGCCAGGCCTCGTCAGTATAATGACCAGGTGACGGTGGCCTCCTGCCTTGGCGAGTCACCTGCGGCTGGTTGGTGAGGCTGGGTGATGCTTGCACAGTCTTGGTGCATGCTCGCGGCACAGTGGGTGGCAGCACCCCCTGCCGCCTCAGGCAGGGCGCTGCCCTTTCACGTGCCAGAGCTCGCCCACCTTCTGTGCCGAGGTCCTCGCGCAGCAGCAGCAGCCGCGTGTCAGGGCTGCCCTCGTCGTGCACCATGCAGCGCAGCTTGGGCTTGTCCAGAGTGTACCTGTTGAGCCATGACGGCCTGCCTCGTCAAACGGGACGACAAGACTGCACAAGGACGGGCGCGTGCTTCGGTGCATCAGAGCGAGCATCCCCAAGCTGCCATAGCAGGCAGCTGAGCAGTGCCACAACGCCTGTGCGCCGCTTGCGCCAAGCCTCACCCAGTCATGAGCCTCAAGTAGCGCTGGCAGTCGCGCGTGGGCACGCGGAGCGCTTGTATTTGCACCGCCTGCGTAAACGCTGCCCGGTCCAGCGCAGGCACGCCGCCGGCAGCGTGCTGCGCCTCTGCTGCCATGCTGTGGGGCGTCGGCAGCCTGCTGAGCGAAGCCCAGCACTGCGGAGGCTCGGCGCTGCTGCGCAACCGCCACTGTGCACCTGCGCCTAAGCACCAGCGCACCATCCGCATGCCCGCTGCATGTCGTCCAGTCCTGCCAGGCGGTCCACCTGCTTGCTCCTTGGAGCCAGCAGCAGACCCTACCTTCAAAGCTTGCTTGCTCTCTCTGCGGTTTCGTGCTGCGCAAGAAATGAAAAAGCGACTCTGTAGTGAAGCAAACTGCAAGCACAAGCTCAGCAAAGCCGCAGTGCAGGGCGATGCCTGGCCACCACGCGTTTCAGTTCTTGGACAGCGGGAAAGCATACACCTTGGTGTCAAGCGTCGAGGACCCCGGCACACAGCCCCGCTTTGCGCTCGCGCTCACCGACGGCTCGTTCAGCTGGACCGCCGACAGTGCGCCCCGAGTACACGTTTTCCATGCAGGCATGCTTGCAGCGCTTTGCAGCTGAAGGCGTGCCAAGCAGCGGCGCAGGCGCGAGCGGCAGGCCTGAAGAGCCAGCGTCGACTTGGGAGGCCAAGGTGGCGGGCGGTCTTCTTGGTGCTGAAGGTTACGCTTTCAAGCTTATCAGTGGCTGCCCCCCTAAGGCGCGGCCCGCCCTGCAGCCACGCTGCACGTGTGGCCGCAGTACCAGCACCCCTCCTTGCCAACACAAGCTCTTGCCGCGTGTCCCACACCCCGAATCGCTCTTTTTATCTGACAGTCTGCTGCGAACATTGCACAGCTCGCCGGCCTGCACGCTGGCTTGACGGCCCCACTGTCCGCGCCGCAGCTGTTCCTGGACTGGCACGGCCAGCGGTACCCCGTGCTGCTGCAGCCCTGCTGCCAGCCCGCCAGTGCCGCCGAGCGGTTTGCGTTCGGGCAGGCGCTCGCCCTCGTGCGCGTCGTCGCCGGCCAGCAGGTGCGGCGGGCCGCCGGCAGCGCTGCACTTGGCCCAGCACAGGCGCCGGCCTGTCCGGACAGCGCCTGGGCAGACCCGCGCCCGACAAGGGCTTCACGATGCGGGCTGTGCTGGCTGCGGCAGAGCGCGCTGCAAATGGCAAAGGCGCGGGCCACCGAGGCGGAGGGCGGCATGGCCGCCGCACGTGCTCTGCTTGCTGGGTACACCGACGTGCAGAGGCCGCGGGACAGGGCGCTCATCGACAAGGTGCGCTTGGGCACGCTCTGCAGCACCTCTGCTACGCGCTCTCTTGCGGTCCCACCACCCGCGCAGCAGCGGCGACGGCAGCCCAGAGCCGCCTGGGATGCGCCGGTCTGTGTTGTTTGGCCTGCCACACTCTGTGGTAGATCGTGTGCGTTCGGTCACCAGAGCGCGCTGAAGGCTTTAGCCTCCAAGGACCGCTGCGCGCGCGGAGGCCGCCCTAGACGAGCAGCCAGTTGTGCTGTGCTGCTGGCGCGCAGCTGACGGGTCTCCTGCGCAAGAAGAAGGCCCAACTGATGACGATGGAGGCTCAGCTTAAGGCCGCGCGCGAGGCACCGATCGAGGCGAAGGACAGCGATGTGCGCCCTACCCGGCCCCGGCCAAGCGTGCAGTCTGAGGTCCGCTTTGCAGATGTCCGTATGAATACTTTTCACCAATGAGATTGCCGCGGCCCCAGGAGGATGTCAACACCGACGACGGGGAGCCCAGTGGCGCCGAGGACATGCCGAGCAACGACACAAAGCCGGACGGCAGCGGCGCGGGCGGCAGCGTTGTGCAGAAGTGCCGCGAGGGGGCCTCGCAGGGTGCGCACACGTCCGGCTGCGTTCATGACGGTGGAGGCATACTCCCACCGCTGCTGAGACCCCGTTTCGCGACTCCAATCGGGAGACAGCCATGCGTGCAGGGGATGACGACATGGTCCTGTCCATGCCGGAGTATAGCGGCAGCGGCGCCGCCGCCGGCCAGAGCGCGGCCGGAGCCAACGGGGACAGCGCAGCGTCCCCGGATGTCTGGGCGCCGGATGTCTGGGCGCGCGACGGTGGGGGCGCGCATGCTGCGGAGCGCGGGGCGCCAGCAGTCGCGGCGCACCGCCCCAAGGACGCGCCAGGCTGCATGAACAGAGGCGCGGCGCCACCGGGCCCTGCATGTGGAAGGCGCGGGCTGACGCAGCGAGGGTGTAGGAACACAGCTGGCCTTGCATGGCTTGGAGTGGTAAGTCAGTGAGTGATTGTGCAGACCTCGTGCCTGTGTGCTGCGTAGGAGCTCAGCGCAGGGGGTGCCGGGGCGCGGCAGAGGCATTCATGAGCCTGTCCACGCAGCAGCTGCCCGAGCATGCGGCCGACGCGGACATGCCCGATGCGGCACCGCCTGGCGCCAGTCGAGGCCCTGCAGCCGCGGGTCCCGGCAGCAGCGCGGCTGCAGGGGCCAGCGCGGCTGCAGGGGCCGAGGAGCCGCTGCCGCCGGCGGAGGAAGCGGAGGCGGCCGCAGCAGCGCGCCCCAGCCGCCCCATGGTGATGGCCAGGCGGCGCAGGCGCCCGGCCGGATGAGGGCCGGGACTGGCAGGGCGGGGGGCTGCATGGCCCAGCAGCGCGGCTGCGGGGGCACGGCATGCGCCGTGCGACCGCCATGCAATGCTAAATTCGTATCGGAACGCAGTACTGATGTTTTGTCGGAATGCGGGAGTGCCATCCTGGCAACATGTGTGGCACATCCTGGTTACTTGCATGTAGTCCTGTATGCTTGCATCTCGCATCGCTCTTGTTGTGTCAGCGAATTTGCCTGGGACTTTGGTGCTGCTGATGAAAGGTAGAGCGCGGAACGGGCTTGTGACCTAGGATGAATGAGCACAGTGCGATCTGTCACAAGTGAAGTGCACTGCACGGCTGCCACAGCCAGGCTGCTCGCATGTGACGCATGCGGCAGCACATGCGTCCTGCTACCTATCCACCCCCTTTCCCCCTCACAGTCCTTGCCGATGACAAACACTGAATATACCTCATACGCTTCTCCAGCTGCTTCCAGCCTGCCCTCATGCGTTGGCCGCGCGCGACTTCGGGGCGCCACGCACAAGTGAAAGCCCAAGCACAGAGAGGTTGCAACGCCCCTGACTAACAGCCTCAGTTGGCCACGAGGTATGCAATTCAGTTCTGAGGCAGGACGTCCTCGCTCATATTCAATCGCATCGCACAGCACTCAAACCTGTAGGCACAGCGATCCCTCACCCATCACGGCGCCCTATCAAAACAGAACAAACAGTACCAAAGCAGGGCACGAAGGGGCAGCCAGGGGCACAACACGCGTCCCGAAAGAACAGTCACAGCGGCAGCCGCGCCCCGCTCCCTGCAGGCTCATATGCCTGGACACCCCACCTGCACCCACGAACACGCGCACCGAACAGACTTTCAAGCTGCACACCCCAGCTTCTGCCGTCGTCATGGCAAGGGGCCATCAGCGATGCACGTCGCAGCTTGCAATGACAAGCACCAGGCTGCACAGGGCGCACCAGGGGCATACAGCGACCCAGCTGGCAGCAATACAGCGTGCACCTTCATGACTCGCTCTCTACCTGGAGACAGAGCCTGCATGGCCTCATGCACTCGCAGAGGGCTGCACGCCGCACCAGCGATGCACGCTCGCACCGAGCGAGCCCAAGCACTGGGCAGTGCAGGGGCATGTCCGGGCGCAGCAGCGGCCTAGCTATGTGGCAGGCGCAGCGGCCTAGCTGGACGGCAGCGGCATGGGCTTCACGTCCCAGATCTCGTCCGCGTACTGCTTGATGGTGCGGTCGGAGGAGAAGAAGCCGCTGCCGGCGGTGTACAGGATGCTGCGCCGCGTCCACTCGTCCTGGTCCAGGTACAGCTTGTCCACCTCCGCCTGCATCGCGCAACAAGGAGCAGCTGTCACCCTGGCTGCAGGGGCGCGCGTAGTGCGTCGGTGCGCCAGCCATGCGCTCAGGATGGGGGCATGCGCCACTCCCAGCGGTGCACAGCATGTTGCGCAGCGTGCAGATGCATGCAACGCCAGCCATACACAACAGTCTGCTAAGCTTCCAAAAAGGTAATCGTGCATCAAGAAGCGCGGTTTGTCAGAGCCATACCGTACCTCCTACATTCATGTAGTGCTGCACAGCCAGAACCAGTTAGTGCTGCCGCTGAATTGTGGATAGGAGATATGGTGCGGGCGAGCCTGTGCACGCAAGTAGTCAGTGAAGTCCGGGGCGACCAGGAACCAGTCGTTGCCCTTGCTCATGTCGCTGATGCTGTCCGCCAGGTCCTGCTCGGCACAGCTCAACGTTAGCAGCAGTGGCTGCTGTCTGCGTCTAGGCCTGGCTGAGTCATGCCGGCGCAATACACTGGTCTTCCAGAAGGGGAAGAAGTCCATGCACAGACGCTTCCCTGAGTAGCATCGTCTGCAGATGCTAGTAGCACGGCTGCACCTGGAAGTACTCCTTGTCGCCAAACACGCCATCCTTGATCATGTTGATTGCTGTCATGAAGCGCGGGTCATAGCCCTTCCACTCCGCGCGCTTGCCGTCGCGCCAGCCCTGCGCGGTGTCCACGCACCACTCACTCTTATGGAGGTCTGCTTTGCAAGCAGCATGATGTGTCAGCAACACAAATAATTGCCACCGTCACTAAAAATGCCTCTTCAGCATTGCTGTTGCATCCAGGAATCACTGTGTACACAATTGTACCTTTTAACATGCCAGTTCATAACACCGTGTCAGGCAATACATCACATGGCACACCTGACTTTCACATGAGCTCGGCACTTGAGGCATCGAATCGAGACGTGCCGTGCCTGCACATCCTCGGCCGGCATGCCGAACACAAACATGTTCTCCTTGCCGACCTCGTCCGCGATCTCAATGTTCGCGCCGTCCATGGTGCCGATGATGAGGCAGCCGTTCATGGCGAACTTCATGTTGCTTGTGCCCGACGCCTCCGTGCCGGCCGTGCTGATGTGCTGGCTCAGCTCCGAGCCCGGGATGATCACCTCGGCCCAGTCCACGTTGTAGTCCGGCAGGAACACCACCTGCGCACGCTTAGCATGGTCTGGAAATGGCCGCTGATCAGCATGTTGAAGGGTGTTGGTACGCAGCACAGACGCCCCTTGCGGCAAGGCGCGCCTCTCCTGACTTTTCATGCAGACCTCAACGGACGGTCCCAGGTCACCAAGACACAAGCAGGTAGATACACCCTGTTCACACGCAACCCGTAACAACTGTTGCTCACAGCACACCTTCAACAGATCAGAGACGTCAGGGTCGTTGTTGACAGTCTCCCCAATGGCGGTCGTCAAACGTACAATCTTCTTCGCCATGTAGTACGCGCTCGCAGCCTGCGGCGTATTAACCAAGCTCTTAGCGGCACCAGGGGCTGCACATGGCCGCAGCCCGAGCATAAGCGTGCGCATGCGGGCCTGAGGCACGGTCTGCTGCGCAATGCCGCATGTGGCCCAGCTGCCCGGTGCAGCAAGGCGCTTCAGCCAGCCCCCCCAGCTGCCAACAGCCAGGGCGCATAGCACAGCAGCGCCTGCAGTTCGCCGCACGGCATGAGGGCCAGCTGCAGGGCGTGATCAGGTCGCGGCGGCGCGGGGCGCGCCTTGCCGCCGATCATCACGACGCGCGGCACAAACTTCTGGCGCTCGGCCGGCGTGGCCTCCTTGATCTGGTGGTAGCGCCAGGCCACGGAGAGCAGGTTGAGGTACTGGCGCTTGTACTCGTGGATGCGCTTGATCTGGATGTCGTACAGCGGCGCAGTCGGCAGCGTCACGCCCGTGCGCTCCTGCAACGGGGCGGGCGCTCAAGTCAGGCTAATGGCTGTGGGCGGCGCGCTGCACTGCGCGTACTCTGCACTGCGCGTACTTGTGCATGATGAGCTGCTTGCGTCGATGTTCCACCGATGCTGCTCTCGCACAAAGCTGAACGCACAGTGCAACCACGTAGTGTTCTGTCAGACATTACGGATGCATGTGACGACACAGCAGCTCTTCCAACGCTTACCGCAGCTTGGACTGGTGCTGCTTGCATGAGCGCTGTCAGCGCGGCCAGCCGCACCAGTCAATGCTGCCCTTGACTGCCGGCTTAAGGCACACCACAAGGATAGGGTCAGGGTTACGCCTAACCCCGCACCTTGATCTTGGCCGCCAGCCGCTCCTTGTTCTCGTGCTTGATCGCGCGCCACTTGGCCTGGAAGCCCCTGTCGTCCGCAAACTTGCGCAGGCCGGCCAGGCGCGTGGCGTCGTTGATCCACTCGTCGCTGCCGAGCGCCTCGGTGATGAGCGCGGCCAGCGCCGGGTTGCACCAGGCCAGCCAGCGGCGCGGCGTCACGCCGTTGGTCTTGTTCTGGAACTTCTCCGGCATCACGTCGTAGAAGTCCTGCGCTGCGGCGCCGTGGCGCGTCAGCCCGGTTTTTTTGTGCTGCGCTCACCGCTGCTGTCCCCTCTGCGGTGAGGGCGGCCAGCGCGCCGACTGCATCGCGTGCGGTGTGTGCGTCAGACCGCGGCAGAGCGTCAGGCTGTCGGACAGGCGTGAGGCCCACTCAACACCATGTCATGTCGCAGGGAAGAGGGAGCACCAGCGCAGGCCGCGGATGCGCTGACAGCTCGTGCGCTGCAGATGCTGTGCCAGGCGGGGGCCCCGGCGCCGGCGTGGCCGGCGGTGGGGGGCGCGCCTTGAAGATGGTGTCCTTGATGATCTCGGAGTGGATGGCCGCCACGCCGTTGACCGCCTTGCTGCCCACGACCGCCAGGTACGCCATGTTGACCAGCCTGCGCCGCGCCGGACGCGCCTTGAGGCAGGACAGGAGCGGACGCGCCTGGCACGTTAGTGTCTGACAGCGACATCCGCGACACGCTGTGCCTCGTTCTGGAGCACGGCGCGCACATTTTGCCTAAACCTGCTTGAGAAGTGTCGCACAAGCTGCCAGGTGACTCGGGCCGGAACCAAGCAGGCAGGGCGCGCCGCTTGATGTCACCGCCTGGGGCGGGCCGCGCACTTGACGCCCTTCTCCCAGGGGTTCTCGGTGATGATGCCGTACTTGGCGAGCGCGGCCTCCACCGGGTCCTCCTCCTCCTCCTCCTCCGCCTCGTCCGGCTCCCCGGGCTCGCCCGCCTTGAACGACAGCGCGTCCGCCACGCTCGCCACCCGGGGCTTGGGCTCCTTCTTGGGCTTGGGCGGCGCCGACTTGGCCTCCCTCTCCACCTGCGCCAGCACCTTCTCCTGCGCATGCCATGCCGCCCAACCGTGGTCAGGACGCATGACCAAGCGCTGCTCAGTAGCTGGCCAGAATACAGCAGTGGGATACATGCAAGCCATGCGGCAGATGCTTCCTCCTGATCACGATACCTGCATTGCTCATGCGCCTTTCAAGGGCCCCAGCTCCGAGCTGCTGATAGACAATCAATCGTATATTCGTATTTTTACCTTCGTATTTTTTCCTTCGTATTTTTTCAAACCTCGAGCCCTCGCAACGGGACTCGCCTTTGCTATGTTTCTCCTGGCAGCTGCTGTGCAAGCCACTGGCCCAACATTGCAGGGCCTTATTAAGATGGACGCCCCTCGAACACGCCAGGCGCCCCACAGGCGCTTCATCCCGCCAACCCCCCCTCACTGAAACCCTGCCGGGGGCGCGCGCCTTGAGCGAGTCCTTCCAGATGGTGTCGATCTTGTCGATGATCTCCAGGTGCCGCGGCAGCAGCTTGCCGATCACCGCCACCGGCCACTTCTCCAGCGCCTCCGGCATCACCGTGTGATTGGTGAACGCCAGGCTCTGCGCGCGCGCGGCCCGCGCGCGCGGCCTGTCAGGCCCTGACGCTGCACGCTAGCACCGCAGCGCGGTGGCGGAGAGCTTTTGCATTGAGCCGTGGTCGCTGCCTCGACAGCGACTGGTGAGGGCCCATTCTAGCAGAGGCCCCCGCCAGCCAGAGAGACAGCCGCCGCCTCACTGAGGTGTCTCCTGAAAGCGCCGCTGGAGCGCTGCGCTAAGCAAGCCCAGCTCTGCGACGCATTAGCCCGTTGTAAGCGGCATCGGGGCCGGCCGGCGCGCGCGCGCGCGCCTTCTGCGTGATGCCCCATGCCGCGTCCCAGCCCAGGCCCTCGCCGTCGATGAGCAGGCGCATAAGCTCGGCCACCGCGATGGTCGGGTGCGTGTCGTTCATCTGGAAGCACGCGCGCTCCGGCAGCAGCGGCCAGTTCGCGCCGTGGCGCTCGCGGAAGCGCGCCAGCACATCCTGCCGCGCCGCCTTGGTCACAGCGCGAGCGCGCGAAGCAGCCTCAACGCGCATGCGCTGGCTTGCAGCGGCAGCCTAAATAGCCTTGACGCGCACGCGCCGGTTCACCCTGGGAGTTTGCGGACAGCCGCAGCACGCACATGGGCGCATGGAGGAGGACTGATGCTCAGCTGTTCTGTTGTGGGTCGTGCTGCGATGAATCCCATGCGCACACGAGTGCGAGGAAGGCACCGGCGGAACCACGCTCGAGCCATCTTTGTGAGGCATTTGCTGCACAAAGCATCTCCTGCGCATGCGCATACAAAACTGCTGCCGAGAACGCCGCGGCCAGCCGCCGCATGCACTGTAGGCACAACGCGCGAAAGCGGCCGGCGCAGCGCGCGCCTGCAGCGAGGCCGACACGAAAAAGTACTGCTGCTTGAGCCGCAGCTCCTTGCCGTACTCGGTCGCATCGTTAGGGTACAGCACCGCGCTGATGTCCTCCGCCTTGCGCCGCTCCTCCACCGCCTGCGCGCGCGCGCGCGTGGACGCCTGCAGCTCTGCATGCACGTTGGCACGTGCAGAACGTGTCGCGAGTGCGCGCGCTGCCAGCAGGCAGCTGCGGCAAGCACCGGGTGTTGCACGCCTGGCGCCTGGGCGCAGGCGCATGGTGGCGCGTGCGCGCCGCGGCGGAGGCGGGAGGGCGGAGGCGGAGGCAGGAGGGCGCCGTGCCTGGACGTAGTCGCCCTTGTTGAAGGCGGACAGGTCGAACTCATGCAGCGGCAGAGCCTCCCACAGGCGCAGGTTGCCGACCGTGGCCGTCTGGAAGCCCGGGATGGGGTTGTCGTATGCCTTGGCAACCACCTGCCACGCCCTAACCCCCATTAACCCTACCCTGTGTGGTTGCCATACACCTTGCAATGACCTGCCGCGCAAAACCCCCGTGACGCCTACCCCGCGTGTGCATGGGCCCGTGCCCTGCAGGACCCAGGGCATGGCAGTCGCGCCGCCGCAAGGCAGGCAGCGGCCCGGCGCCTGCAAGAGGACGACCTGCGCTCAGGCGCTGCACAACCTCATAAGCCCCGCGCGCTCACTCCGCAGGCCCAACCTTAGGGCCTGGAGCCAAGCACGAGTCCGCGCGCACGCGCTCGCGCATCGGGCGCTCCACGGCAGCCTGCGGCGCAGCCCCCTGCCCCAGCTCCGCGCAGCAGACGCACAGACTCTTGCAGGCGGGTGGCGGCGCGCGGCGCGCCTCCTCAGCCGGCGACCACTGGAACTGGTCCACGGTGCCGTAGAAGCCAACGCGGTAGGTGATGTTCGGGCGCGCAATCTCCCACGGGTTGCCGTTGGTCAGCCAGATGTCCGGCAGCTCGTCCTGGTACCCGTCTTTCAGCGCCTGCCGGCGCCGCGCGCGCGCTCGGGCTCAGCAGGCCCTAACCCTGAACGTATCATACACGTCCATTAGCGCCCGCCGGCTGCGCGTGCTTGCCCCGGGTCAGCAGCGCGGCCCCACGCCCGGATGTGGCTGAGCTGCCCCCTCTCCCCCCCCCCCCGCACTTATCACAGGTGGCACGCACGCTCACTGAACCCTAAAGTCTAAATTGAATGCCGCTGCCCCAGCCGGAAGGGCGCACTACGCCGCACGTCCAATTCAGCCGGCTGCCAAGGACCTTTACACCTCACAGAGCTGCCTGTGCAGGCGTGCAGCCTCGCGTCTCCCGCACACTGGCCTCCCCACCCCTGGCCGACCCGAAGCCCTCGCAGGCGCGCCTGCTTGAACATGCCGTACATGTACCGGATGCCGTAGCCCCAGCCCGGCAGGTCCAGCGTGGCGATGGAGTCCAGGAAGCAGGCGGCCAGGCGGCCCAGGCCGCCGTTGCCCAGCGCCGCATTCTGCTCCGCGTCCACCAGCGCCTCCAGGCGCACGCCCAGCTGCCGCAGCGCGGCGCCGTACGGCCCGCCCAGGCCCAGGTTCTGCACCGTGTTGAGCAGCGAGCGGCCCATGAGGAACTCGGCGCTCAGGTAGTACACGAACTTGGGGTCCTCCTTCCTGCCGCGCGCGCGCGGGGCCGCCGGTCAGGGCAGGGCTGGGGTTGGTTTAGGGTAGGTGGCGCGGCCGCCGGTCAGGCCGGCGCGCCGGCCCGGGCGCGCGGCCCCGCACCCCGCCTCGCGGTCCCAGGCCGGTCTAATTCTCCGTGCGCACGCGCTCGTATCCGAGGGCGTCGTCGTCGCCGGCGCCGTCCCATGACCCCTCAGCGTATGGCAGCGGCCCCCCGCCGCCGCCGTCGAGGCTGCGATCGTAGCTGCGCCCGGCGCGGCCGACCATCCGGACGCCGGGGCTGGCGCGCGCCCGCTGCCCGCCGGCCCAAGCTGCTTCCGGCGGCTCCTCTTCGTCCGCGCCGGCGCTGTCGTCGCTCGGCGCCGCGGCGGCCGCCGCGTACGGCCCGTAGTGCGGCGCGCGGCCGTCTGCGCCCGCCCCCGCAAACGCCTCCTGCCGCGGGCGCGCGTCCACGCGCGGCGCCCGCTCGCGGAAGCCGGCCCTGGCGTCGCGTCGGGGCGAGGCGCTCCGCGGGCGCGCCGCGGCGGGCGCGCTGCGCGAGACCGCCTCCAGCGCAAGCGTGCGCTGGTAGCCGCACGCCTCATCAATCCAGTCGTAGCAGCCAAAGTCCCAGCGCCGCCCGGTCGCCAGGTGCGTAACCTCCACGCGCCTGCCGCGCGCCGCCGCCGCCTCAGGGCTGGGCACAGGGCATATACCCTACCCTGTATATGGTCGCCAGGTGCGTCACCTCCACGCGCCTGCCGCCGCCGCCGCCGCCCGTCCCCTACCCATATATGGTCGCCAGGTGCATCGCCTCCATGCGCCTGCCGCCCGCTGCCGCTGTCTGTCGGGGCCCAGCAGGCGCGCGCGGCGCGCGTGGCTGGCCGAGGCTGTGAGCAGCGGGGGGCAATCAGATGGGAATCCTCCTGAGATCCTCAAGTAGCACGGCGGTGGGCTCGAGCGCTCTGGGCCCCTGCATGGAACGGCAATGCAGGTGCGTGCCGCCTGCGCTCCAAGCTCGCCGAGGTCAGCGTGGCCAAAAGCGAGCAGCCCTTCATGTCGCGGGGCGCATTCGCGCGGGCGTTTCGGATGCTCATACCCGCGGCTCGACGCCACCGGGCGGGCTGTTGGGCGGGCGCGCACCGCAGGTGCCAGGCGGGCAGCAGGCCGGCGCCGTCGGTGCCGACACGGAGCCAGGTGAGGTCGCCGCGCGGCGCCAGCAGCGGGAACGTGAAAGCGTCCACGCCGCCCGGCCGGAAGGCGGCCGGCGCGGCGGCCGCCAGCACCACCGCGCCCGAGCGCCCGCGCTCGCCGATCAGCTCGAAGAACACCTGCGCCCAGCGCAGGGTTGGGTTTACGGGCCCCGCTGTTGCGGAAGGGGCCGCGCGTTTTTCATGTCGCCCCCGCCCCGATGCATTACAGCCCCGCAGGTCTACATGCTGAGCCGGGCTCGCCCGCGCTCGTGCTGCGCCGCGCCCGCGGACGGGGCCGCGCGCACAGGCAGCGCGTCGGGCGCGGCGCGCGTATCTACGCCGGCCTGCAGCGCAGAGCATTGAGACCGCGCGGTCTGTGTCCCCCGTCTCCCAATGGCCCCGAGGAGGATGGCCACTGGGCCTGGCCTAGGGCGGCGCGCCTGCGCGCGTGTGCCCGCGAAGCAGCCGCGCGCGGTGAGGAAGGCCACGCGGTAGCCGGGCTCGACGCCCGCGCCGGGCGGCGGCGAGCGCGGCCGCGGCGGCGGCGGCGCCGTGACCCAGCGCCCCACCGGCAGCATGCTCGACGCGCCGGTCGCCTCGTTGGTCGCGCGCAGCCAGGCCAGGTGCCAGCCACCAGCGCCCTCCGCCGCCACCTCCGCCTGCGCACATTTTAAATATGTAAAGCTGTTGGCGTGCCTTGTCCTTTGAATAGGGTTAGGGTTCCCGCTGTCCTGCCCAAGAGCAGGCATGGCCAGCAGCAGGGCGGCACAGAAGGCCATCGCGGTCGCGAGGCCTGTGCACAGAACACAGAATAAAAAAGGCAGTCCGCCCAGTTGCCGCAGACACTCCCGCTGCCTGCCCGGACCGCCGGGCGCGCCTCCTGCACGGCGCCCAGGTCGGGCAGGCCCTCCAGCAGGAAGCTGTCCAGCGCGCCGCGGGCGAACCCTGCGCCACCGCCGCCGCGCAGCTCGAACGGCCCCGCGCGCGCGCGTTCGCCGAGCAGCGCGACGCTGACCGCGCCTGCCAGCTGGCTGCCCGGCAGGTCGCTGGTCTGCACATCGAGGCGGTATGTGCACGCCGCGGCCGCGTGCGGGGCGGCGTGGGCGGCCTCGTCGTCCGCGCGGAGGCCCGCCGCGGGCGCGCCGAGCACGCCGCCGGCGGGGCCCGGCCGGTGGGGTGGGTCCGTGTCTGGCGGCGCAGGCGGTGGCGCCGGCGCCGGCGCGTCCGCCTACCGCGCCGCGCCATGTCAGCGGGCGCGCCTGCAGGCGCTGTGTGGGCTGCCGGGGGTGTTGCCGCTGACAACCGGCGTCCTACTGCAGCCATGCTGCGCCTTTGCCGCTGTGCAGATCAAGTGAAGCAGGCCCGCCCAAGGAACGCCACGCTGGGGTGGCCTCGCTCAATCACAACATGAATGTGTGTCAAGCGCCGCTGTGGTGTTACAGCACAGTATGCAGCACGACATGCAGGCTGTATGCGACAAAGCCTGCATGCAAGGTGGCCGCTCAACAAGTGCAATCAGATCGCACCATCTGCGTGGCGTCGCATGCGATGGCGGCCGCCGGCAGCGTCTGCACGGCCGCGGCGGCGCGCCGCGCGTCGGCCGTCTGCGTGGCGGCGCTGCGCAGCGCGGCGCGCCGGCGCTCCGCGTCCGCGAGCGCGGCGCCAGCCGCGCCGGCCGCCGCTTCAGCGCGCGCGGCCTCGGCGCGCAAGTCCTCGTTGTCCTGCGCGCGTGCATGCGCGCTCTAGCAGCAGGAGCCGTGGGTCTGCCAGCGCTGACAAGGCCTCATTGTCCTGCGCGCATGATGCGCGCTCTAAGGCACAGAGGGACTGCCCGCGCTGCCGGGTCCTCATTGTCCTGCGCACATGCACGCGCGCTCTGAGGAGCAGCGGGGCCGTCGGCGCTGGCTGAGGCTGCATGCAGAGGCGGCTGTCTGCAGCGAGAGGAGGCGCCTGAGCGGCAAGGCTGTTGTCACCCCCGTGCCTCTGTCTGTGACATGGTGTCCAGGCACTCCGCGAGGCCGCGCCTGACGGGTCAGGGCCGCGTCGCGCCGCGCGGCCGCGGCGTCCTGGCGCGCCGATGCGGCAGCCGCCTGCGCATGGCGTGCAAAGTGCAGGTTGGCCAAGGCTCTGCCCCTGCATCACTACAAAAAATGCAATTGTTGGTCCAACCATTTCTGGGGGGAGAGGGTGGGGGGAGGGATGCTCGTCAACGACTCGCACCTGCGTTGTACAGCAGAAGTGCAAAAGCAGGCCTGTCCCATCTAGGGAGCCACAAAGCATGCACTAGTGCGCCTCGCAAGCCAGAGCAAGCCGGCATGCACATGCGGGGTGCCCCCGCGCCTGCGCGGCCTCGCCCGCGGACGCCAGCGCGGCCTCGGCGCGGCGGTACGCGGCCTCGGCCGCGCCCGTGGCGGCCTGCCGGTCGGCTGCCGCGGCGGCCGCCGCCTCTGCGCCGCGCTGCACCGCGCCCAGCTGCTCCGCCGCGGCCGCCCGTGCGGTCCGCGCCTCCGTGAGCTCCCTGCAGAGCGAGACTTAGAGCATTGACTGGTGCTCAACTGCTGGGTGGTGCGATGCAAGCGCTTCATGGCAGTGCCGCGCCGCGCCACACCGGCGGCCCTCGGTGACAGGGTGTAAAGTCCGAGTCTGTGTCGCTATATAGGCACATTGCTTGAGGCAGCGCACTGCTGTAGCGCGTCCATCTGCGCCTGCAGCGCGGCCGCACGTGCGGCCGCTGCCGCGCCGCCGGCCCGCGCCTCCTGCAGCGCCGCCGCAGCGCCCGCAGCGGCGCGTTGCTCGGCATCGCGCTCCGCCAGCGCCTCAGCCAGGCGCGCAGCGGCAGCGGCCGCATCAGCCTCGCGCGCCTGGAGCGCCTCGCGCAGCCGGCGCGCGCCGGCCGCCGCCGCAGCCTGCTCGCCCGCCGCCGCGCGCGACGCCGCAACCGCCTCCGCGGCGCGCGCCTGCGCTGCCACAGGACATGGGCGCAAAATTGGCATGAGCACGGCGCGGCGGCACCGTCTTGCTCGACAAGATGGCAGGCTCGAGCTGCGCCATAAAGGCGCGCATGAACCCTAATCTACCCTGTGGCACATGCAGACATTGGAGCCAGAGCGGGTGGAGGCGCACCTCGGCCGCGCCCCGCTCGGCGGCCAGCACGCGCTGCAGCGACGCCAGGTCCGCCTGCGCGCCGTCTGCGCCCGCGCGCGCTGCGCCCTGCTCGTCCCCGGCGGGGTCCGCGCCCACCTGCGAGCGTGACTGGACCCTCCAGGCACCTGGCTGCCATGACTCATGACATGCAGCCCGCCTGCACCTTTAGCGACAAGGCCAGGGGCTGCTGGAATGAGCTGGGCGCCCTTGCATGCCATTGGGGGCCAGACCCTCGATCTAGCTCGTCCCATGCTGCACAGTCAGCGCCGGTTCAGCGCGCGCCTGGACGCCTGCGTCGGCCGCAGCGGCGGCAGCCGTGCAGGCGTCCCTGGTGGCCGGCCGCGCGGGGGGGTGGCTGGGGCTCTGGGCAGGGTGCTGGGGGTGTGTGGGCTCTGCGCTCATGGGCCATGGCGCGGGCGCGCTCCTGCACAACCAAGGTCGAATGATCTGAGCACCCAGCTCTGCACTGTAGGGATTGATATGAGCTGGCGCAACTTCCCTGTGTGCGTCACCTTATGGGAGGTTCCTCTGTTTGCCAACAGCAACAAGTCTGTCGAGTGCATCCCCTTCAATGCATCATCGTCCTGGCAATGACCGGCAGTTGATGTGCGGACATGCTGGGAGCGTGACGATCGACCGGGGCATGCTCGAGCGCCGCGTGTACGCGCCCGCAGCGATGCGCCGGCGGCAGCCAGAGGCCGGCAGGGAAGCGCTGCCATACGAGCGCGCCCGCGCGCCGCACGCGCACCTCCGCCAGCAGCCAGCGCCGGGGCGCGGCAGGCCGGGGACCCAAGCCACCGTCGCGCGTCACGCGCACGCCCGCGACCGAGCCCAGCTCGCAGCAGCGCACCTGAGCATGCAGCGTATGGCAGTGCTTCAGGTCGCAGCTGTGAAGCCTAGCTGCAAAGCGCGCCCCCGACTCCGCACAGTCCCCGCCCTCACGACTGACAGCCTGCTGCCGACACTCGATCTGAGGGTCTGGGCGGCAGCCCAGCACGCCAGCCCAGCTTCGGGCCGCCCCCCTTGCACCGACCCTGGCGCATGGCGGCTTGCGCCGCGACCTGCGGCCCTGCTGTGCTGTACTCCTGCATGCCGCGCAACAGGCGGGCCGCCGCGCCCGCGCCTGGAACTCGTCACACGCGCCGCTCTGGAAGGGCGCGTGCCACGAGCCCGCCGCGACCAGGCGCAGCGTGCCCGAGCAGCGCTGGCCGCCCGCGCCCAGCAGCTCGACGCACAGGCTCTCGCCCGGCGCGGCGCCCTGTGCACATCGTGACTTTGAGTTGCCTCGAAAGGTCCGCATCGGCCCCCGCTGTCTGCGATCGCACGAGGCTGCACTTGCATGAGGCGGCGACCTGCCCCGCGACCCTGCAAGGTGGGCGCAGCGGTTACGGGCGCAAACGGTGGGCCCGCGGCAGGGCATGCGCTGCCTGCCTGCCGCGCCGCGCACCTCGCACTCGCCGGTGATGACCTGCACATCATACGCGGCGTCGGCCGAGCCGACCGTCGGCCGCCAGCCCTGCCCGCCGGCCGGGCCCTGCGCATAGGCGGCCCCGTCCACGCGCAGCGCGCAGCGCAGGTCCAGGTCGTGCTCGCATGGCTCGCGCTCCCGCTCCCAGCCGGCGTGGTCTGGCAGGGTATGCAACACCCTGTACCCCTCCTCCTCCGCACATCCTGCTCCGGCAGCCTCGTCCGGCAGCTCGTACAGCATGCAGCTGCGCCCTACCAGGCCGCCGCGGCCGGGGCAGCAGGCGGCCGGGTGCGGCGGCATGGGCGCGCGGTCGGCCGCAGCGCCAGGATCAGCGTTGGATTCAGGGTCTGAGCCAGGGTCAGGGCTGCAGCCCGCGACGGCGGGCGGGCCCGGCAGGTCCAGGGCGAGCTTGCGGCCGGTGTGCTGCATGCAGTGCACGCACGTCGCGGTGATGTCGCGCACCCACGCCTGCGCGCAGCTCGCGCCCCGGTCAGCGCCGACACAGCCCATGCATGCACCGTGTGCAGCGCTTGTGCCGCTGGGTACCGTGGCGCGCTCACAGGGCGGCCGCGCCTGCGCGTCCTCGGCGCTGGCGGCGGCCAGCAGGTGCGTGTGGCGGCCGCACTGCACACTGAACGCGCCGCCCGCGTCAGCGCGCGCGCGGCGCGGCGCCTGGCGCGTGTCGAGCAGGGCGACGCCGGCGCGCGGCCCGTAGCCGCGCGGCAGCGGCCGCACGGGCACGCGGTCGAGCGGCAGGTAGCGCGCGTCGGGCGCGGCGCCGGGGCCGTCCGCGTAGCAGAGCCGGTCGTCCAGCAGGAACACCTGTGGGGGCGGGGCGCTCGTGGTGGGGGTGGCGTCGAGCTGTTTACTGTTTCCAGGTGGCTCACAGACACGGTGCGGCTGGTGCGCTCCGAGGCAGGGGGAGTGGTCCCCTTCATTCAGGTGTTCTCGCTGACGCGCCAGGCTGTGTCACGGCCTGCTGCCATAAGCGTCACAGAGCGCGCTTCCCATCCAGGCAGGGTAAAAAATCCTAAGGCATGTAGCTCACCCACTTGCGGCGCCAGGTCAGGCGCGGCCCGCCGCCGTACGCCTTGAGCAGCCACCCCGCGCGCCGCACGCGCTCGCTGGCCAGCAGCCGCGCGCCCTCGCCTTGCGGCAGCGCCGGCGAGCGCGGCAGGTCGGCGGGGGGCGCGCGCTGCTCGGAAGGGCCCCCCGCCCTAGCCCCAGCCCTCGCCAGCGGCCGGCAAGGCGCGGCGCCTCACCGGTGACTCCTCAACCACGTGTGCGAGCCCTGGCTGCTAAGCAGCTAGGCAGCTGAAGCAGGGCAGCGGTGCGCCGGCCTGGCGGAACACGGGCTGACTGGCCTTGCCTGACCTCTGGCCTCAGAACGCACACAGCTTATGCTGCTGCAGTGCTAGAACTTGTAGTGCCACAGAGACTCAGCGAAGGCTGCAAGCGCCCCAGCACAGCCTGGATACTGCAGGTGCTTATGTTTAGGTCAGGCGCGGCCTCTCCTGAGCACTTTCTGTCCGCAGGTCTCTGGTCTCTGGCCAACCAAGCAGGTGTCTGCTCCAGACGAAAACTCTCCACCTCGAGGCCTAGGCAGGCGGAGTTTAGTGCTCCGGGAGCCAGCTTGACCTGCCCTTGACCTTCCACCACCCTCCATGTGATGAATTGCAATGTGCTCCGTCACCTACCCGCACCATGGCATATCGCACGTCGGGGCACACTGTGATGGTCTTCACGCTGTGGCCGCTTGGGCGGCGAAGCACATAGAGTAAAGGCATCAAGATTTGTATATAACGTGATGATGCTAGTTACAGCACAGCGCGCAGCATGCACGTTCCCCGCCGAGAGCTGCTGGTCGCGCGTACTCTGAAGTGCACCTGTGGATGCCCGGAGCTGGATGCCCTTTTGCGCGGCGGCGTGCCATGCGGCGCAATCACCGAGCTCTGTGGTGAGCACAGCTGCTCTGGTGCTGCGCACCTGGTATTCCATTTTACGTTTAGCAAGCAAGACGTGGCTGACGGCAGGCGAGGCATCCGCGGCCAAAACGCAGCTGTGCCTGCAGCTGCTGCTGTGCGCACAGCTGCCTGTGGACCAGGGCGGCTTGGATGGCAGTGCCCTGTGCGCCCACCGCTTGCTTGTTTGTGTGACTCGGCAGCAGCATAGCACTTTGTTGTTCACAGCGTTGGCCACATGCCTGAGCTGCAAGCGCGGCCTTGACGCAGATACATATACACCGAAGGCGACCCGCCCCTCAAGCGCCTGCAGCAACTCGCGGACGCAAGGCAGCACCTGTGCGCCCTGCTCTTTCAGCTCCTGCGTGGCAGACCTGCAAGCTTCCCGTGGACGCGCGGCTGACGAAATGCCTTCCGCAGCGGCTCGGGCGGCGCAGCGTTTGACAACGTGTTTGTCGAGCGCGGCGTCGCCAGTGGCGAGGAGCTGCTGCTGCGCCTGCAGCGGCTGGCCCCGCTGCTGGCCAACCCGCCGCGGCAGGCACGCCCTGCCGCAGCCTGCGGGCCAGCCTGCCTGCGCCAGGCCCGCCCGGAGCCACGCCGGACCTGCTCAGCGTCCTGCAGCCGGCGCTAGCCAACCCGCGCCGATCAAACATCATTGGTGTCACATGCTTCATGCCCGGTGCCTGGTGCCTTGCTGAAGCATGTGATCAGTTTTGCATGGAGCATGCCTTGAGCGCTCGTCTGTCAGGCAGCACATGGCGTGACCAAGCACCACAAATGATGAAACATGGAGTCACGCCCGAGGGCTGACCCCACCTGCGCCATGCGCGTGTTGGCCGCCGCGCCCTCGCACCCATGCGCCAATGCTTGCGCTTCTGGGACGATCCCTCTCGATTCGCTCCCTCGTAGCACGGTACCGCCAGCTGAGACGCCCGGACCCGGCGGCGCGGCAGCCCGGGCGCCTGCTGGTCGTGGACTCCATCGCGCACCTGTTCCGCGACGCGGGCGCGGCCGCGGGCGGCGCGCCGGGCGGCGCGGGCGCGGCCGCGGCAGCGTACGGCGCGCGCGCGGGCCTGCTCTTCCGCATCGCGGCGCTGCTGAAGCGGTACGCGGACGAGTTCCAGCTGGCCGTCGTGGTCACCAACCAGGCGCGCCCGGGCCCGGGCGCGGCGGTCCTGGTAGAGAACCCTGCCCCTACCCAACCCTAACACGGACGACTTCCAGCTGGCCGTCGTGGTCACCAGCCAGGCGCGCCGGGCCCGGGCGCGTCATTGCGTGCACCTGTGCACGACCTTGGTGCGATGCATGGAGCGTGTGCATCATGCGCTGGGTGGCCTTGCCGCCACAGCTCGCAGCTCCCATGCGCGCCGGCTTCGAGACGCGAGTTCAGATGCTTGTTTGCTTTTCTTTTTTTGCCCCTGAGGGTGGAAGCGGTGGTTGGCGTGGCCCGCGCAGCAGCTTGTGTGAAGCACAAGCCGCACGCTGCTGATATGCAGGCCCGGGCTTGTGAATGCAGCGGGCTGCCCTGTGCGGGGCTCGCTTCTCAGGCTCATGCCCAGGCTGCGCAGTGCTCAGATAAGCACCATCAAAACACAACAGAGCGGACGGAGTCGCTGCACGAGATCGCCGTCTGCACCGCCAGGTGACGGACGTCCTGGGCGCTGAGCGAGACGGCGGCGCCGCGCCCGCCTGCCGCCACACGGCCGGCCAGCGGCTGCAGACGGCCGGCCGCGCGGTCACCTCCCTTCTGCGCATGGCTATAACGACTTTTGCGGGTCCTACCAACGGGACACTTAGATTGTCTGTCATGTGATGCTTGATGTTGATTGGAGGGGCTGCATGCTGGGATCCTTACTTACATATCAGCGCGGCTGTGCGCACTGATGGCACCGCGCCTGAGCACGGAGCGCGTGCTGGTGACAGCGTCCGATGCTGCAGAGCCTGTTTGAGTAACATGCTACAGAATCATCTCACGTGACATGCTATTTTGTATGCAAACAAGGAGTGTGATGTCACAATCAGCAAATGTGCGCTCATGCAGTCAGGCCCAGGCCCCTGCCAACTGGCGCATGCTCGGCGGCGCAGGTGGCGCCCTCGCTGGGCCTCGCGTGGGCCACCTGCGTCACGCAGCGCCTGTTCCTGAGCCGCTGCCCTGCCGCCGCCGCCGTCGCCAATGACGAAGATTCAGGGCCTGGCGACGGCTCGCGCACCGGGCGGACGGGCCGTGGCTGCGCGCCGCAGCCTCTGCTGCGCAGCATTCAGGCGCGGCGGCAGGCTGGGCTCCGGCACTGCTGCGAATGCCCATGCGTGCTGCGCATGCTCGTCTGTGCTAGAGAATCAGGGCACATGTCCCAGCCAGAAGCACACCGTGGGCATGCGACGCCCGGCCGGCATGAGTGCTTGGCACCGCTCCGCATGCGCATGAGCCTGCCAGGCGCACCGTGGCAGCCCGCCTGCAGCCTTCGCTCACGCCTGCCGGCCTGGCATTTTCTGAGTCAGCCGGTGACTGTCTGCGTGCCGTGCGCAGGTAGTCTTCAGCCCCTACCTGCCCGCAGGCTTCCGCTACTTCACGGTCGGGCAGGGCGGCCTGCGCGGCCTACCGCCCGCCGGGACTGCGTCGGTGGGGCACCATGACACAGGGTGAGCCCGTGGGGAACTCTGTGCCTGAGGCCGCATGCGCTCGCGCAGCCTTGTTGCCCTAGCAGAGGATGCCTGCATGGCCGGCAGGCGCGCAGCAGGGACTGGGGCACGATTGGTTGTCAAGCACTTTAGAATGGTGAGCTGGGCATGTGCCTGTCCGCGCGCCAAGCAGGAGTAGAGTGAATATAAACATTTGCGACAGTCCAGAGCATGCCTACCATGGGCAGCATGCAGTGGCAGCAGGGACTGAGTGGCAGCTCAGTCCGCGACCGAGTGGTTTGTATGCAATGCATCATGTGCGTGAGTCTGGGTCTGTGGTTGTCTCCCGTGTGGGGAGCGTCACATGGGTGCCGACAAGACTGTACTATTGCATACACACACACCCACACGGTATGCAAAGTCCAGAATGCTTGGGAGCTCTCAGTGCATGGCACAAGCACATGGCATGTTTGCAGGCTGAAAGGTCCTTTGACCTTTGTGCTGCGAATTGACAACATGTGCAGGGAGGCCTGCAGACTGTGCAGGCAGAAATAATCAGGTAATTTCATAGCAGCAAAGGTGAGGTCTCCACTGGAAAGACAAGCAAAGACACAGATATACAGTAAAGATGAACGTGTCTGCAAGCAGCCCGTGCTCCTGTTCTGGGCGCTGCGTTGCGCCTGGGACACTCAGGCCGGTCAACTGTGTTTGGCAGCGCTTACACCCTGCGGCCAGCAGCAGCAGGAAGAGGCAGAGCGTCCGTGTCAGCTTGAGCAGGCAAACCAGCAAGGTAGCCTGCAATGCTGCATCAGGCGCGCACCACTGACACATGTTTTCTTCTTCTCTCTCCAACCAACCAGAGGATGGGGACTTAACGTCTGCGTGGCGCGTGTAGATAAGGAAGCCAGGGCGCAGCTGGAACGAGTAGAAGAGGGAGCACAGAGTGCGGGCGGGGCGGTAACTGGAGAGAGGCGCGAGGCTGAGGGCGAGTCGAGGAGGAGCAGCATCCTGCAGGAGTCGGACGCAGCCTTTCTAATAAAGTTGCTGTTCACGTCCTTTGGGGGTGCGGCCCATATGATCCCCCCTATGTTGTCTGAGAGATGTGTTGAAGGAAGGAAGGCTCTGTGTGCATGTTGTGTTGAGTGTCTTTACATATGTGAGAGAGGTGTGTCAGCAGTATGCACAGCCAAAACTTTGCAGATGACCTGGACAGAGGCACTGCACAGTTGCCTCACAGCCACTTTACTCCGCACAGGTGCTGCTGCCGTCAAGTACGGCAGCCTGCTCCTTGACGCGCCCTTCCAGCCCAACCTGCCGCTGGCGCTCGCTATCATAACGTCTCCCATCCTTGCATACAGTGCATTTTTGTTGCTGAAGAGCAGGGACAGTGGATGAGGAGCGGTGTTTGCCTCTGTTCAGTGTGCTAGCTGCGGAGCTTAAAAATGTCAGTTTTTGGTTCAGCACGTCACGGCAACGGTCTGGCATGCATGGGGACGTGAAAAGAAATGTGCAAGCATGCAGCACACCCAGGTCCTTTTCAAGCGCGCTTTCTGTGTGATAACAAGGAACCATGCTGTTGCTAGGAGGTCTTGATGATCCAGACATGCTCGCCTCTGCAAAATTTAGCTCCACTTCGTATCCAGAACACAAGGGTGAGTGTATTGTGGTGCATACTCGAGCAATACCTTTTCATGCACTTGATGCATTTACTTCGGTTCCAGCCCTCTGACCGTCTTCACCAAATGCTGTTCTGAGAGGTTGTGACAGTGACTGCAAGACACCCACCAGCTCAATAAACCCTCACTGTCAATTGATGCCAAAATATTGCCAGAACGTTGGTACTCGACATGTGTTGCGAACCACCGTCCACAGCTTTTATGCAGTCACAAAGGGTGCATGCATTCACAGGCATGCTCAGACCGCTGCACACTCCTGCTCCCAGCCGTCCTTAACAACTTTGCCTGACTCAGCCAGCCGCACGATTGCGATGGGCCAGCTACATCTCAGATGCCTGCTACACATTCGTCAATCATGTGATGTTATCTGATATGCTGTGCGCCCTTGGCTGATGTGCAAGGCCTGTTCGGGCGCACAGTCAATACCAACTTACGGCAAAATGCATGCCTCCTGAAGGCATGCTTGGCCGCATCAGGCCCCTACGCAACCACTGCATGGGCCCTCGCTGCACCGAGCTCTGGCGTCGGTGCCTGCGACTGACCCTACGCGGCTTTCAGGGCGTCCAGGCGCAGGGTGACGGCGCGCCGGTGCGCCTCCAGGCCCTCCACTGACGCCATGTGCGCAACCGAGGGGCCCAGCTTTCGCAGGCCCTCCTCGCTCAGCACCTGCATGCGGCAGGGCGCACAGTCTCTCGCTGCGTCCCGGACGCGAACACGAGGCAGTCTAACAATTGCAGACGACGCTGGACAGAACATCGAGCGTGCTGATCAAAACCCTGCTCAGCACGTTGATGTGGCCGCTTTAGCCACACGCTCGTGGCAGGCGAAACAGGGCCGCCCAGGGCGCGCGCCTGCACGGTCATCTTCTTCTGGAAGCTGTCCAGCGCGACGCCCGAGTACATGCGCGCGTAGCCGTACGTGGGCAGCACGTGGTTGGTGCCGCTCGCGTAGTCGCCCACGCTCTCCGGCGTCCTGCAGGTGCGGGCGCGCGGCGCGTCAGCCGCGGCCACGCTCATGTTAATCCCTGACCCCAGTGACGGCCCTGGGAAAGGCGGCAGGCAGCAGCGCTCGCAGTCGCCGTTGCCGGGCGGGCGGGCAAGCGCGGCCGAGTGGGATGCATACACACAGCCCGCGTTTTTTTTTTTTTTTTTTTTTCAGATTTTACATCTCAGTCGCTCGCACTACTGATCTAGTGGATGTGACACGGTCAGGGGGCCCGGGGCGCGCCAGCGGCCCAGGAAGACGCTGCCGGCGTTGTCCAGGCGCGGCAGCCAGGCCTCGGCGCCGGCCACGTTGACGATGAGGTGCTCCGGCGCGTACGCGTTGGACAGCGCGGCCGCGGCGGCCTCGTCCGGCACGCGCACGATGCACGAGTGCGCCAGCGCCGCGCGCGCGGCGCCCGCGCGCGGCAGCGCGGCCGTCTGCGCGGCCAGCTCCGCGCGCACGGCGTCCAGGTCCAGACCCGGCAGCGCCAGCAGCACCACCTGCGCCGCGCGCGCAGGACGCTCGGCGCAGCCCTACCCTACACCCTATGCAAGCATGCAGCCGACTGCTCTGCGGCAGCACCACCTGACGCGCGCGCGCAGGGCGTCGGCACAACCCTGCCCCATGCAAGCATGCGGGCGGGCAGTGCGGCAGCCGCGGCGACTTGCAAGCGCGTATCTCGATGCAGTGTGGCGGCAGCCACGGCAGCACGGATGATTCGGTGTGGGGTGCAAGGTGGAGAGCAGCAGATCCAACACCAGCCCGTACACACTTGCTCGCAGCCACGCCCACGCTGCTCAGAGAGCGCCGCGGCGCCGCGCCTGGCTCGACCGCCTCCGTGCAGCGGGCGCGCGCCTGGCTGTCGGGCCCGTGCTCGGCCTGCGAGAGCAGGTCGGCGGCCACATGCGCGGGCGGCGCGCCCGCGTCCGCGATCACCAGCACCTCCGACGGCCCGGCCGGCATGTCGATCGCGACCATGGCCTCGCTGTTCGCCAGCGCCATCTTGGCCGCCGTCACGTACTGGTTGCCCGGGCCGAAGATCTTGTCCACCTGCGCGCGCGCGGGGCGCGGCCTCGGCAGCCCGCTTTATTTTAATGGGCATCATGGCAGCAACACTTCGCCCCCCTTGCTGAGGCATGACTGCGAGCCAGCAAGCAGCAACCCAATCCTGCCAGCCCTCAGCATGCAGGCTGGCGCAGGCGGCCATGCAAACTCGCTCGTTGCCACCACCCACAGGGCCTGATCCCCCGCCCAGCACTGACGCCAAGCGCATACAGGGCTGCAGCCAAACCCCCTGACAGGCACGTCATTAAAGTGCTTCATGGGGCGCCACGCGTCAGCGCCGCCAGCCAGTGCAGAGGACCTGCACACGCGGCCAACCCCGAGCATACACGTCGTGATATGTCAACTTTCGGCGCCCGTGCCGACCTCCTGCTCAGGAACACAGACTCGAGCAGAGGCAGAGCAGACGCCTCTGCGCTGCAGACCCAAAAGCACAGCCCCGCAGGGGGTGAGGCCGCGCGCGCAGGGCGCCACCTTGGGGCAGCTGGCGGTGCCCCAGGCGAGCGCGGCGACCGCCTGCGCGCCGCCGGCCTTGAGCACGTGCGTCACGCCGGCCTTGCGCGCGCAGTACAGCACCTCCGGCGTCACCGAGCCGTCCGGGCGCGGCGGCGTGGCCATGACGACCGTCGCGCAGCCGGCCAGCTGCGCCGGCACTGCCAGCATCAGCGTCGTGCTGGGCAGCACCGCCGTGCCGCCCGGCACGTACAGGCCGACTGCGCCTGCCGCCGCGCGCGCGCCCGGTCAGCACACGAAGCGGCAGCGTCAGCAGAGCGGGCACCGGTCTGCAAGCGATGCCTCTAGGCCGCGCTGAGATCGGACAGGTCATGCCGCGGCGGCACGCTCCCAGCGTTGTGCTTGCCACTGCCGTGCGGACTTCCAAGACTGTCTAGCGCATGGCAACCTCAGAGACGCGCACGGCAGCGACAAGCCCAGGGAATGGAATCTGCTCACAGCGCGGGAGCGCCACGGCAGCGGCGGCGGGCGGCACACCGATCGGCCGTGTCACGCGCCGGCAGCGCACGCCCGGCATCGTCTCCACCTCCACGTCCTCCGCGCGCTGCGCGGCGTGGAACGCGCGGATGTTGTCGTACGCGGTGTCGAACGCCGCAGCGCTCTCGGCGTCCAGCCGCGGCTCCGGCAGCGCCTGCCGAGGGCGGACGGGCGGCTCGGCGGCCGGGGCTGCTGAGCAGACTGCATTTATGCTGTGGGGCAGGCGCGCGCACCGCGCATCCAAAGCGGCCTCTTGACGGGCTCCAATGACCCCTTAGTGAGTTCACAGTCGGATGCCATAGCACACCTGAGAGAAACCGCTCAGAGTGTGCTGGAGACCTCCCTCTGTGTACGCTCGGGCGACACACACAGGGCCGGCTGTAATAGCGAGCGCGCTTTGCTCTGCGAGGTGTCTCATACCGGCTTCTCCACATCGGGGTGTGCCTCCTGACTCACTTGGCCACAGCCGCAGCTGTGGCGGAGCGCCAGGCGGGCGTGCCCAGGGCGCACCTCCAAGGGGATGCACACATCGTCCAAATCCACCTTGTCGAAGCGCGAGGTGTACTCGCGCACGGCCTCGTCGCCGCGCGCACGCACGGCCTCGACGATGGGCTCCACCTGCCGGCAGGCGGCACGCACTTACAACCCGCCGTGAGCAATGCCGTGTGCACTGCCTCACAAACACGCGCCGCGAATGCATCCAGCGCAAGACGCAGGGCAGTGCCTCACCGTGCGCAGTATGGCAGAAAAGTCGATGCGCGGCCGCGCGTTAAAGTCAGCCATGTCTTCCGGGCTCATGGCCGCCGCATCGTACGTGCGGAGCCCCAGGTCCTCGGGGGCTGCCACCGCCTGCATTGCCACCCGGGCCAAGCGCGCGGCGCGCTTGCAGGTGCGGCACAGGCCCGGCTGCGCGGCGGGCGCGGGCCTGCCCTGGGGCAGCGGCGCCGCGCTTGGCCTGCGCTGTGCGGCGTGTGAGGCAACCGCGCTCGGCGCAGCAGCCTGTTTCAGGCCGGCAGGGGCGGAGTGCATTAGCGAGCACCGGCCTAGACGAGAGGGGGCCGGGGCTGTCAGGTGTGTTTTATCTGGCACTTGAAACGTAGTACTGAACGCAGCAGGAGCGAAAGGAGGCGGAGGGGAGCTGGGCGTTGGAGTGCCTTTGGGCAGCCAAAGTAGGCACCTATTCTAGAACAAGAGCTGCTACATGCCTGCATCTCTGTCTGCATCTCTGTCTTGCCCGTGACTAATGGCACTGCAAGGGTGCAACATCCTTGTGCATATCAAGTGATGACGTGCAGATAAACATGCATGCAGCATGAGGTCAGCTCAGTTTTTCAGAGCATGCAGCCACGCTGGCCTGTATATTTCAAACAAACAGAGGTGCAGATGCAAGCGCTGGTCACTTTCACCTTGACATATACGACACTTACGCATGCCTGTGGCGGCTCGTTTAAGAAGCTCACGCATGCCTGTTGCGGCTCGTTTCAGCAGGACTCTTTTGCACCTGCACAACTACACAACGTGCATGACGCACGTCCCGACTCTGGTGGGACGGACAAGCAGCACATCATGTAAGGCAGCCCTGCGAACCACATGCAGAATACCACCAGCGAGCTACTAATTAGAATTACAAGTAGATCGGGCTAGAGCGCTGAGTGATCTGCTGCACACTTATGTCTACACGCATGCGTTAGGCGTGGCGGGACGGGGCCTGATCAGGCCTCAGGCTCCAGCCCTCGCGGCACCACGCGCACGTGCAGGCCGCCCTTGGGCGATATGGTGATCGTATTCCGCAGCTGCAGCGGCTCCTGCGACGCAGCCGCCCTCCATCAGTGCGCTGCGCGTGTTGCTGCAATCCCTCGCCATTTCTGGCAACAACAAGCAAACACGGGCACATGCATACATGATCCGGGAATGTTGCTCATCATATTGCAGCGAGGCACTGCCCGAGCTTGCATGCACAGAACCATTACGATGCACGGCACAACTGGGCGCCGCACCTGGCCAGGCTCCAGCTCGAAGGTGAAGCGCTGGCACAGGCGCAGCAGCGCAGTTTTGGCCTCCTCCCATGCAAACCTGAGGGCACACGCTGAAGCATGACGCTGGCAGGCTCTTGCTACGCTGGACAAACATGAACACGCAAGTCGAGAGCGCCGCTCGCTTGCACGGCTGTATCTGTAAGGCATATCAACGCTTTGCAGCTGTCGCCCGCAGAACTTGGACATATGAGCGCCATCTTCAAGAAGATGCGCGGGCGGCCACGCAAGCGTGTGCGTGGCCCCGGAGCGCTGTGTTTGCATGCAGTGGGCGGCCGCCGCGCAGGCGCCGCACCGCAGCCCGATGCACGCCCGCACGCCCTCGCCGAACGGCACCCAGCCATGCTCAGGCGCGGCCGCCGCCTCGGGCGTGCCGGCCAGGAAGCGCTCCGGCTGGAACGCATCCGGCTCCTGCGAGCGGGCACAAACCGCCCCAGCATCAGCCCACGTCTCTGCGAGCCCCTACTGAGTGCATGCCAGGCCAGGCTCTGGCTGTGCTGCACCTCAGCGCCTGCAGCTCCTGCCTCTTATTTCTACCCACACAAAGTACCGAGATGTGCTTATCTGGGACCGGGCTCGTGACAGCTATCCAGCCTACGCGGGAGAAGGTAGGGCGCCCAGGCAGCGCGCAGGACTTGAAAGTCATCCGGTTCGCGTGCGTGCCACACGCAAGCGTGGCCAACAAGCCGCGGCACGACCTGCGTTAGGCGCTCAGCCACACGGCGCGTGGGGACAAGCAGGCTCGAGCGGGAACCAACCCCAGGCTGCTGTGGAGGGCCAGGTCAGGGCCCCGCCTGCCAGTAGGCGGGGTTGCGGTGCATGCTGTACGCGGCGACGGCCAGCCACTGGCCGGGCTCCACACGGTGGCCGCCCAGGTCCATCGCGCGCGTGGCCTGCCGGATGATGGTGGGCGCCGGCGGGTAAAGCCGCAGCGCCTCCTTCAGCACCGCGTCCAGGTAGGGCAGGCTGCGCGCGCGCGGAGCCAAACCCTCAGCACAGACCCTATAGATCGCCATGATGGCCCCTGAGCACGCGTCCAGGTAGGTAAGGCTGCGCGCGTGCACGGAGCCCAACCTTCAGCACAGACCCTAAAGGTCACCAAGATGGTCCCTGAGCACCGCGTCCAGGTAGGGCCGGCTGCGCGCGCGCGGAGCCCAACCTTCAGCACAGACCCTAACGGTCACCGAGATGGTCCCTGAGCACCGCGTCCAGGTAGGGCCGGCTGCGCGTGCGCGACTGGAGATCCATCGCGGCACGCGTGAAACACGAGAGCGCGGGCGGCGCGCCTGCTCTCGCAGCATTGCATCTGCAACCCAGCTTGTGGGCCAGCTTGTGAGCTTGAGCTGCTGGAGCTGGCGCTGCGGGCTTGGGCAGGATAAATTGGGGTAAGGGCTAGGGTTAGGCTACCTGTCCAGGTCATGCAGCGTGGGCACGCGCGCGCGGCCAAAGCCGTCCACCTCCGCCAGCAGCGCGTCCCGCTTGCCGGGGTTGGCGGACAGCAGGTAGATGGCGAACGCGAGCGCGTTGGCGGTCGTCTCATAGCCCGCCAGGATGAGCACGTACGCCTGCGCGCCGCCAAGGCCGCTCAGCGCCCGCGGCAGTTTACGTACACTCCCGACAGTGTACTAGCGCAGGCGTCCTGGCATACATGTAGAAGGCCGCCAGTGCAACTGTGAGGGGAACGTCAGGTATAGCAAGGCGGGAGTCGCCCACGCTCTCCCTGATTGCAGCATCCGCACACACCCCACCACCCTGCCGCTGCCGTTGCCACACTAAGTAAAGCCTGCATTGCATCGCCTGACCACCAAGGCGCGCGCCTGGTTGGCGATCTCCATATCGGTGAAGCCGCGCCCGGTCGTGCGGTCGCTGGCGCGCATGAGCAGGTCCAGAAAGCTGCCCGGCGCGACGCCGCGGCGCGGCCCCGCGCTCTCGGCGTCCCTGGGCGCTAGCTGCGCCGGCGCGCTGCGCTCGGCACCGTTGGATGCCTGCGGCGGCACAGACCCGGCTGCGCCGCCGTTCCTGGGCGGCTTCTGGCCGTCGAGGTCCTGCGGGCGCGGACGCGGACAGCTCGCTAAGCTTCAACAGCCGCAGGCTTTGACGTGCGGAGGGCGCCGGACGACAAGCGCGTGAAAGGGCCGCGAGGCAGCTAGCATTTTCGCTGCTGTGAGCTGTAAGACAATGACCAGCAGGACCGCCATGGCACTGCTGTTACGCCAGCGGCTGGCGCGCTCGCCTCGCTCAGCGTGACACGCGGGGCGCGTGGGCGCCACCTGCGCCAGGAACGCGCGGTGCGCGGCAATGAGGCGGAAGGCCACGTCCTTGATCGTGCGCCGCGCGGCCAGGATGCGGCGGAAGCCCGCGTCCGGCAGCGCGGCCGCCAGCGGGCGCACCAGCGGCGCGGTGAAGGGGAACAGGAACAGGAGCGGGCTCCACCAGCTGAACGTCAGCCCTGCGCCGCGCCGACACCCGTGAGCTCCAGCATGATATCTGTGCTCGACGTTAGCTGCAGTGCATACAGTCGAGCGGGCGCAGGGCACAGGCGGCTGCCAAGAATGAAGCTCGCCAATTGCGCACGCCTAGCGCAGCATGCGCCGCAGCAGGTACTCGCACAGCACCAGAGAAAGCTTACAGCGCGCAGCGAGATCATGCCCACTGCAGGAGCCCACGGCCACCGCAGTGAGACAGGATTGAGCATGCAGGATGTTGAGTGAGGTCGACCCACACCTTGGACGCCAAAGATGACGTTCACGGCATCGCGCAGGCGGTCGGCGTCGCCGTCCGCGCCCGCCGCCGCTGCTTTGTCGCCCTTTTGCGTGTGAAAGTCCACCCTGTTCCACCCGCGCACCTTTGTGAAGTACCGCTTCATGGACGAGCATCGGCCGCCCGTACACTGCACACTGCAAGCATGGCTGGAAGTCCCCTCGCCCAATAGAAACGAGCATCGGGGTGGGACCAGCAGCAGCGCCATGTCCAGCGCATGCGCGTGCCCTCTCCCTGCCCGCAAGTGGCATGCCATACAAACACACCCATGGAAAGCACTCGTGACGGTGCCAGGCTGCCTGCAATTGCAGGCAGGGGGCCCCTCTGACAGGGCGCGCCCGAATGCGGTCGTGCCGACGACCTGCATGGTCATGTCGCCGAGCAGGCGGTGAATGTCCACGGGCCGGCCAGCCGCGGCCGCGGCGCCCAGGTTGCGCATGAGTAGCTCGGCCGCCTCGTTCATGAGCGATGAGTACGCCTCCAGGCTGCGCACCGCACACCGCGCCGCGCGTCAGCGGGCGGCGCCGGCGCGCGCCGGCGCGCCGCCGCAGTCGTCCGGCTGGCAGCGCGGACGCATGCTGCTTCTTTCCAAGCTGTGTCTGGGGCCTGCCGACCGTCTCCAGGTCTCGCACCGGCGGGGACCGCGTCGGCGCCGCGCTGGACAGTCACGCCTTGACACAACAGGCCAGCATGTCCATGCACTGTAAGGCAATACTGTGGGCACAGACGGTATCATGATGCAGTCCTCTCGGGCCTACTCAGGCCTGCGGCGTGAGCGGGCCGCGCCTGCCGGAGAAGAACATGGGCTGCCAGGCCGCGCGCAGCGACTTGTGCTTCTCGCCGTGCACCGCCAGGATGTTGCCGGACTCGAACGCGCGCTCGCGGCCGTAGAACAGCGACGGGAAGGACGGCCGCACGGCGCTCTGCAGCAGCACCTTGCGCGCCAGCGCCGGGTGGTCCTGCGCGGGCAAGCGCGCGGTGCTCAGCGCGCTGCAGCGCCTCAGCCTGTTTTAACTTGCATTTCTGCGGCAGGGCGACTCCAGAGTCCGCTTTTCTTCACTCACTGCAGAAACACCACAGCTCAAGCAGCCCGCTTTTGTTCCGGTGTCACTACCTCGCAGCCACGGCCTGTGTAGGAGCAAATGCTGCAGCTGCGGGAATACAAGGGCTAAACAGTTGTGGGCTTCCTGTCTGGTTTGCCCAACAAGCAAACTCGTCTGTTCCACCTTGGTTTCCCACTCAGCACTGGTATGACGTGCTTGGTGCACACCGTGATGACGAATGGCTGGACGCCGCCGTGACTGACCCAGACAGGCCCATACACTTTGGACATGGCCTGGTGCGCCAACGCGGCGCCGCCATGCTTGCGTATGAAGGGGATGCTCCCCAGGAACCAGGCTGGCACGGGACCTGCGCAGAACCACGGTGTAAGCACGCAGCCCGGCGCTCTCTGCAACTGTGCATGACGTGCATAGTTAATCGCCCGCACCGGGAAAGTGGCGCAGCTTCCAGCGGCGCAAGGGCCGCAGGCCATACAGGTATACTGCCTGCGCGTAAAGTATATACGCTCAGGTGAACGTGTATCATGTCTCGTCACATCAGCGTGCATGGAACGCCTAGCCTTGTTTGCTGTCAAGAGGTTTGCAAGACACTATGGGTGCCAGGAGGTCTTAGCAGGTTAGCGCGTGCCAGCGCACAGCAGCGGCGATGACAACAAGGCGGAGCTGCCAAGAGGCCGCCGCCCTCTTGGTAAACTCGAGAAGCAGCATCATGCACGGCATGGCGTCGCAAGCTAGTGCAGCTTGCGCTGTAACCGTGAAGCGTGCCTTCTCGAGCTGGCTTGCTCCTTGCGTGTCGTACCCGGTCAGGGCTTCTCATCAGCTCGATTGATGCTCGCATTACAGGCATGTGGTTATTTTACACGGCTGTTTCTCATTCATTCATTCATCCTACACTGCACCCTGCGCGGCACGCGGTACCACGCGCACATGCAGGCCACCAGCTGGCGAGATGGTGATTGTTGTGTGCAGCTTCAGGGGCTCCTGGCCGGGCACTAGGTCGAACGTGAAGCGCTGGTACAGGCGGACCTGCGCGCCGCGCATGGCTGGCATGCCAACGCGCAGCGGCTTGAGCGCACATGACGACTACTGCACGTCCACATTTTCGGGTGATAGGAGGAGGCGCAACCTCACTGGACTCTCTCATGGTGGTCAGCAAACACGCTGGCTGGCAAAAGCGCCACATGCACCCCGCATGCAGCCCCTGGCCTACAGCCGCACATGCATGCGCACCAGCGTGAGCACGGCCTCTTCGGTGCCAAACTTGGCGCCCGGGCAGCCCCGCGCGCCGTCGCCAAAGGGTATCCAGCCGTGCGCGGGGCGCGCCGCGGCCGCCGCCGTGCCCGCGAGGAAGCGCTCCGGCTCGAACGCATCCGGGTCCTGCGCGCTTGGACGCAGCCGCACGATTTTGCCGTCCGAGCGCGCAACCAACATGCAGTGCATGCAAACAGGGTCTGCAGGGCAATGCCCTCGGTGGTGGAGGAGGGACCCAGAAGAAGACAGCGGGGACGGAGACAACACTATGCCTCATTCAGACATTTGGATGCCGCTGAGCCGGCAGGCAGCCCTCGGGCAAGCACCGCCAGCGGCCGGTGCGGCCGACCTGCCAGTAGGCGGGGTTGCGGTGCATGCCGTACACGGCAACTGCGACCGTCTCGCCGCGCCGCAGCGCGTGGCGCCCCAGTCGCGTGTCTGCCTCCAAGCGCCGCAGGAGCATGGGCGCCGTCGGAAACAGCCGCAGCGCCTCCTTGAAGACGGCCTCCACGTACGCAAACGCGCCCCTGGCGACCAACACGCGATTGACGCAGGGTGAGAGGCTGCCTCCTGGTTTTGCTTTGGATTAGGACGCCCGAGCCACAGCATCACGCGCGGCCCTTGCCACAGCAGTGATGAGTGTTACGACTGTCATAACACTCATTCCATGGTCCAGGTCATTATGTGACACGAACCCTACCAGCACGCGCAGCGCACCCCTCGATATCGTCGTAGGCGGGCGTGCGGTCGCGGCCGAACGCGTCGACCTCGGCCGCGACGCGCGCCTCGGCGGCCTTGTTCGCGGCGAGCAGGTACAGCGCGAACGCGAGCGCGTTGGCCGTTGTCTCGTAGCCGGCCAGGATCATGACGTACGCCTGCCACATGTCTCAATGTAGGCTGGCCACCCTCGGTGCGCATGCGCAGGGAAGCGTGCATGCGACTCAGCAAAGCACTGCCCCCCTCCATCACAGGCAGTCAGGCGCCTGTTGCCATGATGTGGCCAAGCGCTCGACCGCATGTCCTCTAGCTGCACACGCCAGGGTCGGCGCCCTCTTTCACGTTCCCTGCATCCTGTGCCAGGCTGAGGCAGCGCCCGGGCCGCTCGACATTGCGCGGGGGACCGTCTGCAAGAATGAGATGAAGGAAAGGCCGCGGCGCCTGGTTTGCGATCTCGTGGTTGGTGAGGCCGCGGCTGGAGGTCCTGTCCACCGTGCGCAGGAGCAGGTCCAGGAAGCTGCCCGGCGCGACGCGCTGGGCAGGGCCTGGCTTGGGCGCGCCCTGGGCGTCCGCGCCGGCGCCGGCCGCCTGCGCGAGCACCAAGCATTCCGCAGCCGGCAGTCCTGACGTCTTGGGCCTGCCGAGGAAGCTTGTGGCCCCCACTCTCCAGCAAATGGTTGCCATGCGGCCAGGCGCGCGGGCGGCGACGGCCCTTGCCCTGAGCCACCAAACGCCCTGGTCATGCGCGTGCTCGCCGCCGCGCGCGCCCGGGCGTGGAGCAGCATCCGCTTCCATGCGCTTGCCGGACAGGGCATGCGGAGTGCGCAATCCTCGCACCGATGAGAGCTAACCCTGATCCCTACCCTAAGGGTCACATGTTCTGCACCAGACGCGGCCACAAGCAGTACAGGAGCCTGTGCCCCCGCACAAAGGCGCGCACCCCTGTTAGTGGCAGCAGCGGCCTGCGCGCGCATGCGCGCGCGCGCTGCTGGTGCGGAGTGCATGCGCGAGGTGGTGCTGCGAGGCCTGCCTCCACACTCAGCCAGCAGCGCCCACGACGAGGCCTCACTGCACACAGCAGCCCCCACTGCAACAGCGAGGCCTTTATGCACACAGCCAGCACCCACCGCGAGGCCTCTGTACAAACAGCAGCGCCCACTGGCAGCCCGAGCGCGCGCCTCCTTTGCCAGCACGGCGCGATGGTCGCGCATGAGCGAAAACGCGGTCTGCAGGATGACCGCGCGCGGCGCGCAGGCGGCGCAGGCTGCGGTCGGGCGCGAGCGCGGCGAGGGCGCGCAGCGCCGGCGTGAGGAAGGGGAAGAAGAACAGCAGCGGCATGTACACGCTCGACCCGACCCCTGCACGCACGCGCGGTGGGCGCGCGCATTAGTGGCACCCCTGAGCCCCTGACCCCTGAGCTACCCTCTTTCTAGACAGGTAAATTACTTATTATGAGCTGCAGGAGGCCCGTCCAACCAGGCGCAGGAGCTGCGCGCCGAGCGCCCCAGGTCAGGAGTGCACCAGCTGTCAGACTAAGAGTGCACCACCTGGCCTGAAGGGCGCTCGGACAGGCGTCCCCTCTCGTTGCGGGCGGCGCACCGGTCTGCAGATCAAACACGGTGGTGACGGCCTCAGTGAGGCGGCGCGCCTCCTGGCTCTGCGCCGCGCCCGCCGTCGCGCCGCCCGCCTGCGTCTGGAAGTCGACCCTGTGCGCGGCCGCACCCGCCCCTGGCATTGCACCTTGTCTGCGCTTGGGCGCGCATGCAGAGTCCCGCAAGTACCAGGCATGGCGCATTTTGCACATTTGCATAGACGCGCACGACTGCGGTGCTCCTGCTGAGCACGCATGGTGCGGCATGGGTGACAGCGCGCACAGGAGGCTGCGTTGTACAGGTTTCAAGGCGGCGCCTCCTCGGCATGCAAGCAAAAGGCGAGGGGCGCGCCCAAAGGCCGTGCTGCCGACGACCTGCATCGTCATGTCGCCCAGGGCGGCATGGATGTCAATGGGCGCGCCGGCCGCGGCCGCTGCGCCCAGGCGCACGATCAGCGCCGCGCTCGCCTCGTTCATCAGCGCGGCGTACGCGCGCAGGCTGTCGCGCCCGCAAACCCCGTTCAGGCCTGTGGACAAGCTGGGGCGCATGCACTGCCGATGATGCGCTGCCGCAGCTGCCTGCCCGGGGAGCAGCTGCTCAGGCAGGCGGCCGCAGCCTCGTGTGCGCGCCGCAGGCTCATGCTCCATATCGCAAGCCGCTGCACTGTGCAGCCTGCACATGCACCCGGCATGCTCCTGGCACCTATCAGGTGCGCGCTCACCTTTCACGGGCTGCCGGCACGCCCGTGCTTCGCCCCGGAGATGGGCTGACGCACACGCCGACGGTGGTTGCTGGCTGAGGTCGCGATTACGCGTGTACTCGCAGCCTTACCAGCCACCAGAGCTGCTCAACATTGTGGTGGACCAGTCACGGCCAACCACAGAGGCGTGCCGTCCCATCAGGGCGCGCCTGGCGAAGGCTGTAAGGGCTGCCAGTGGTAAGCCTAATCTAACCCTACCCAATAGCTACGGCCAACACCGGGGGCCTGCCAAAATTCCTCGCCTGGCGGAGAAGAACAGGGGCTGCCAGGCCGCGCGCAGGCTGGCGTGCTTGCGGCCGTGCGCGGACATGATGCTGCCCGCCTCGAACTTGAGATCCTCGCCGCCCAGCAGGCTGGGCAGCGCCGGCCGCACGCTGCTGCCCTGCACCCACATGGCATGCATGGCTGGGCACTCTCAGCATCACCTGCCATACTTTGGGTTTGGTGTGCATGCAGACCGCGGGTGCCAGGCCGCTGGACACATCACAGGTGTCCTGTCCTTGCTCGGCTCTCTCTTTATCGCTGTGATCGCCTGACAGCTCGGCCGTGCATTGTCTCCACTACCAAGGCGGCGCAGGGAGCACTGAGCGTCGTGTTGCGCATGCGGCGCCGCGCTGCATGCGCCAACCCAAAAATCCCCACAGCGGAGCTCGGCGCGGCCTGCCCCTGGCGGCGCTGCGGCGGCTCGCGCAGGCCACGCGCACCTGCAGCACGCGCCGCGCATGCTCCGGGTGGTCTGTCACCACCAGCGGCGCCGGCCCGCCGTAGCTCGTCCACACGGGGCCGTAGCGCCGCCCATACACCGCGTGCGCGGTCGCGGCGCCGCCCAGCGCGGCCACCTCCGCCAGGTTGCCCAGGAGCCAGGCAGGGCGCGCGCCTGCGCGGGCCCGCCTGGTTATGTAGGGTATAGGGTCAGGGTAGGTCCTGACCGGGCGCATCCTGCGGTGCGGCGGGGCGGCAGGCTAGCCTGTGCAGCTCGCGCGCGCCGGCAGGCGGGAGCGCTGCAGCGCAGAGCGGGTGCAGAGGCGGAGGGCGAGCAGCTCGCATGCTCGCAGCCCTCGAGCATGCTGTTGCGCTTCGTCTCGAGCAGGGACAGGGGCCACTGCTGCCTGTGTGACGTCGGGGTCTGCTAGTGCGTGGTACAGAGACCATGAAAGACTGGCCACCTGGTGCACACTTGCCAGGTGGGGCTGTGTGCATGCAACGGGCACGTGGAACAGCCCAGCTGCGCGTGCTCTCTCCTAGCCTTCCCACAGTTGGCAGCCTGCGTGAGCACACACCTGGGATGTGGCGGAGGCGCAGACGGTCAACAGGCCTGTAGCCATACACTGCAAACTGCGCGCCATCTGTGTCAGTAGCCGGCACTCTTCTGACGAGATATAGAGCACTGTGAGATCAAGCTGAAAGGCACACAGGAACAGTTTCTTTGCAGTGTGGGCAGCACTGCTGAGTTCTGGTGCTTGCATGCGGGAGGGCACACTGCAAGCGCAAGGCAGAAGCCGCACAGCGCTGCCCAAGCCAGGGGCGTCGTTGGGATAACCATGATCATGTGCTGGCGAGGGTGCTCCTCGGGAAAGTGGCCGTTTGCGTGCAACTCCCGCGAGTACGAAAGCACCTAGGCAAGAAGAAGAACAGATAGGGTAAAAGCAAGTTGGCTGTTTGCACCGTTTGCGTCAAGTGTAGGAACTGCAGGCACCACGGCAATCGCTGTCTCCAAGCGTGGGTTTGCGGTGGTCTGGTGTGCGGTGTGCAGGGACTGGAAGTCAGGTCCATGCTGTTGCAGGTCACGTTCAGCCGCTCCGGTGCTGGCACATCGCCCTTGCTTGCTAGGGAATCAGCCGTACGCCAGTGGCAGGTAGGCTGCGGTATCCCTCAGCCCGCACTGCTTGAACGGAGCATTTCCAGCACCATAGCAAATCAAGGCTAGCTGCGCTCTTGTGGAAGAGTATCCTTGCTGCAGCACAAGCCTATGCGTTTTAGCAGGAGCTGGACTCTCTCCCACTGCTCGGACTGCGTGGTGGGGGCAGGGCCAGCCCAGACCAGCGGCATGCTTCCCCGTCCCCAGGCGCAGCAGGCCGCGCCAGCGCCTGCAGCCAGGGCAGCAGGTGCGGCTCAGAAGGTTGCTTTGTTGACGGAGGCCGTGCTCTACTGTATGCTGTGAAGTGGGGAGCGGCGCAGCTGTGCACACACCGCTCTCTTGGGGACAGCCTGCGCAGTGACTGATCCCGACAATCGGCAGCGCATGCAGGTGGCTATTCGTTGACTTGGCAGGCGAGGCGTGCAAGGCGCGTGGCGCAGGGCGTGCGGCGCTGCGTAGCAGCCCTAGCAGGGCGCCTCCGGCCACCGGCCACAACGTCACGCCCAGCAGGCACGCCTCTGCAGGCGAGCCTGCCAGCAGGGCCGCTGGTGCAGCCCCTGCTACGTCAGCGATGCGTCGGCGCGCTGCTGGACAGCTTGCCCCACCTGCCCCCTGCTGCCTAGCCACTCACACGTGGCTGCTGCTCCTTCACTGCCAGACATCTGCACAACGCCCGGTGCCCGAGTCCTGGCAGTGTGCACCGACAACCCGCTGCATGCTCTGCGCTCCGTTCATGTGCACTGTTCACGGAAGCAGTGCATGTGCCAGGAGCATCAGCCAACAGCGCCATGGCTGCTATGACCCGCCTCCACCACATGTGGTGTGTCTCTACTGGTGGCTGGAGTGGCAGCGCGTGTTGGGCGCAGGTGTCCAGCATCGCTCTGGGAGGGCTCTGGGGCACCTCCAGCTGGCCGCGGCAGTGCGAGAGCATCCCCTTAGGCCCTTGTGTAGAAGTACGCAGGATGGCTGCGCGTGCTTGCGCTCCATGCTGCTACGTCTCTGGCCCCTTGTGCGACGGACATTGGCAGCCCCGCACCGCTGGTCTCGTGTAAACCGTATGCGGCTGGCTGCCTGTCCTCAACTCTCACACGCGCACTCGCACACGAGTTGCAGCCTGTCATGCAGGATGCTGTCGCCTGTGTCGTGCTCGAGTCCGCCAACAGATGCATCCGTGTCGGTGCATGAGTGCAGGCGCACCAGGCCGAAGCTGGTGGGGCCTGCCATGACACATAAGCTTGCTGGCACACACTTGTCTCAGAAGCCGCGCTGTTGAGCTTCACATGCAAGTGGGCTTTGTCATGCTCGGACAGATGCGGGCAAAGGTTGGTTACCAAGCTTCGTCGATGCACTACTGTGCAGGGAAGGTGCACTCTTTTCAGCGCAACGTGAGGGGACTCGCAGTGCGTGCATGCTACAAGAAGGCAGCAGCGCAGATCACGCGCGCGACCGCCCCAGCGGGGCAGTGCTAGTGATCGCATTTTTTGCATGCACGAGCCATGCAGGGCTGCAGATTGCTCTGCAGGTTTGTTGGGCTCAAAATATACATGCAGCAGGAGGACGTTTGCAAAAGTTGAAGCTCACTATCGGCGCAGCCAACTAGCTCCATGTGCAACACATGCATATGCCAAGCCGACGGAGCACTGTCCTAACCCAGGACTCTTGGGAGCCGATGACTGTTTGATCAAGGCGGGAGCACAGGTCGCGGACCGCGCGGCCATCTATTCGTGCGCCTTGGTCGTGCGCGTGGTCGCCCACAAGCCCGCAATGAGCGCCAACAAGAAGCGAGACCGCGATGCGGGCAGCACCGGCAAGAGGAGCGGCGAGCGCGACAGGGGCCAGCGCCCCATCTCTTCGTTTTTCTTCAGCAAGCCAAAGGCCGCTGGCGGCGCGGAGGCCGCTGCTGCCCCCGCTGCGCCGTCCGCGCCGCTGCTCGAGCGCAAGCAGGTTCGTCGCCGCACTTTGGTGCACTGCGTCACCGGAGCACTGCGCTATTGGGAGGCCTGGCCACACCTGCATGGCAAGGAGGTAGCCGATCCACAGCGACTTGCTTGACTGCGCGGCAGCACGTAGCTGAGCAGAGTTGCTAGCTCAGGCTGTGTCAGCTTGACGCGAGTCACAGCGCGCACCATCACCGGCGCTGTCCCACACGGCCGCCTCGCTCCCGGCACAGGTGCCCTGCCCGCCTGCGGCGGAGCCGCCTGCCAAGCGCGTGCGCACCGGGGCCCACGCGCCGCGCGCGCGGGCGCCTCGGCCCCGCCGCCCCGCCGCCGCCGGTGCCGCGCCCGACGAGCCTGCCCCTGATGACCCACCGGCAGCGGCCGGCCCCAGCCTGGTGGCCGTTGACGCTGAGGACTGCGAGGCTGCCGACAACGCCGGCGCGCCTCGCTCGCCCACAGAGGCCCCGAACGGCTTCGGCGGCGGCGGCGCCGACGGCGCCGGTGGCCGGCGCAGCGCATTCTTTGGCGGCGGCCGCGGCGGCGGGCCGCCTGGCCTGGAAGCAGCCGCGCCGGCGGAGATTGACCTGGACGCCGACGGCGGCTCCGACGGCGGCTCGGACAAGGGGCGTGCAGGCGATGGCGCCGCTGCGGGCGCTGCCTCAGCCGGCGGCGGGGGCGCCGGCGACGTGTGCGGCGCCCCTGCTGCGCAGCGCGCGGACCACGCGGCGGGGCAGGCGCGGCGAGGCAGCGGCGGCGGGGCGCTCGGCGCGACGGCTTCGGCCGCCCGCCACGAGCGCTTCCAGCGCAAGCTGGCGGCGGGCGGCGGCGGTCGGCGGCGCGGGCCGGAGGCTGCCGCCGCCGCGGCGCCGCCGGCCAAGCTTACGCCCATGGCTGCGCAGGCGCGCCGCGGCGCGCGCAAGCTGCATGCCGCTCGCCAGCGCTGCCACCAAGCCGGTGCATGCGATCGTGCGAGCGTGCGTTGTGGCTGCCAGGATGCAGCAGGGGCAGGCAAGCGGACAGGCTGATGAAGCAGGCAGACGCTCTGGCCTGCTCACGGCGCCACGGCGTGCCAGTGGCGCGCTCGGCGACCCAAACGCGCTGTGCATGGACGCAGCGCCGAAGGCCCTGCACGCGCGCAGGTGAAGGAGCTGCAGCGGCGCCACCCCGGCGTGCTGCTCATCATCGAGGCGCGCCGGCGCCAGCTGCCTGCCCGCCCGTGACAGCGCACCGCGCGCGCGCTGTGTGACCGACTCCATTGAGTTCCCGCCACCCTGTGTGCGGCCCCCTGTCCGATGCCGCCCTAGCCTGCTGCGCGGCCGGCGCGCGCGGGCCCTGGAATGCCGTTGGGTTCGCCCGGGCGACGGCGGGCACGCCGCCGCGCGCCACCGCCGCGCGGGACGACCCGGCCCACCACCACCATCACTGCTCGCTACAGGCAGCTGTGGCGGCTCATGTGTGCATTCCCTAACCCTAGCGGGGTCCGCGCGCGGCAGGTCGGTTACAAGTTCCGCTTCTTCGGCGCGGACGCCGAGGCGGCGGCCGCCGCGTGCAACATATTCGCCTATTACGATGACAAGATGGGCGCCATGAGCGCGTCCGCGCCGGTGCCGCGCCTGCACGTCTACGTGCGACGGCTGGTGGAGGCCGGGCACAAGGCGCGCGCCCGGCGCCGCCAGGGCCATAGTCAGCGTAGTACGCCAGGGCGCTGCCCTGTGTCCCCGTCCGCATGCTGCGCAGAGCGCGCGCCGAGACGCAACCCCCGGCAGGCAGCCACGCATGCCTCGGCGGCCGCGCATGCCTCAAGGCGGCCATTGCGCTGCAACGACGCTGCGCAGGCGCCCGCAGGCTTCGCATTTGCTATTGTAGGTCTCAGCATATGCTGCTGGAGGCCGCCGGGCTGCTGGAGGCCGCCGGGCTGCCGCAGGCCGCCGCGGCGGCCGGGAGCGAGCCGTTGGCGCGATGCGCGCGCGCAGGTGGGCGTCGTGCGGCAGACTGAGACCGCGGCGCTGAAGAAGGCGGGCGACAACCGCGGCGCGCCCTTCACACGCCGCCTGACCGCGCTGTACACGCGCGCGACGCTCGAGGCGCGCACCCCTGCGCCAGTCGGTCCACGCGTGCTCCTCTGTGACCAGCATCAGCCCCGCCGCTGCCGCCGGCCGTGGTCCACAGCTTGCCTGAGACACGCCACATGTGCATGCTCTTGCACGACAAACAGTCACGAGGCTGCTTCCTCCAACGCGGCGAGCGCACTCTGCCATAGCACCCAAGCGTGCTGAAAGGCTGTGGCCTGGCGATCAGTACAAAGTTGCCAGCCAGGGCAGTGGTAGTGGGGGGACTCCACGGCCTAGATGTGTGACAGTACATGCTGCTCATTCAGGAGCACTGCAGGAAAAGCTGCAAGTGCGGAGGGCTCTTGAGGCGGCCGCGAGCAGGCACCTAGCCACATGCGGCGATGCCGTCCTCGCGCCCGTCTCTGCCGCGCCGCCTGGCGCGGCGGCGCATGCGCGACGGGCGGCCGACCCCCGACCGCGCGCGCAGGCGGGCGACCGCGTCGACGTCGGCGGCGCGGAGGGCGCCGAGGCAGCCGCCCGCGGGACGGCCGGTGGGCAGAGCTACCTGGTCGCGGTCGTGGAGCGGCCGGCGGCAAGCGCGGGCGGCTACGACGCCGCAGCGGGGCGCTCGGACGAGGTGGAGATCGGTGTGGTCGCGGTGGAGACGTCGACCGGCGACATCCTGTTTGCGCAATTCCGGTGCGCCACCGCGCGGCCGAGCCCGGCGTCTCCCAACAGCCTACACTGCTCAGTTTTTTTTTTCCCAGACTCTGTTCCTTGGGGTGCGCAAGTAAGGTAGCCAGAGCTGTCCTGGAGATGTCCCATGCAGGTTTAATTTTGCTGATAGCATACCATTGGCGCATGAGCATCCAGTCAATCTCACTCCGGGGCCTGTCCCACCAATCTGCATGACGTGACTCGTCCAGACCCGCAGCGCCCCGCCTCGGGAGCGCTGCCTAGGCTCCTGTTGTGTGTACGTCGCACCGCCCAAGCAGGGGCCGCGCAGCGCCTGCACTGACTGGCGCTCCATCCCAAGGTGGAACAGCCCCCAGGCCACACCAGCGTGTCCGCCGCGCCGCAGCGACGGCCTGATGCGCTCGGAGCTCGAGGGCCGGCTGATGTTTGCGGCGCCCAGCGAGCTGCTGATCGCCACGCCGCTCAGCCAGTACAGCGAGCGCCTGCTGGTGCGCGCGCGCATGCGCATACCCTAGGTTCTGTTGCGCACCAGGGTACCATGCAAACCTTCCATGTTGTCCAGAGCACTGCTGCTGCTGCACCTGCTGCCAGCCTGGTGCTGTTGCGCTGAGCCCCAACTCCTTTGATCAGCGCTATGTACGCTTGGAGCAGTGTGTGTAAAGTTACAAAGTCGTGTTGGCGCGGCGTTGGCTTGTGTGAATGCGTGCGAGGCTGGCGCTGCAGGGCGCTTTCTGCAGCTCGGCGGCGGCGGTGCGCGCGGAGCGGGTGGCGGGGGAGAAGTACGACGCTGGCGGCGCGGTCGCCGCGCTGGCGACGTACTACACCAATGGCGGTGCGCCGCACTGCGTGCGTTTGCGAGCAAGCGGGCGCTGGGGTTGACTCCACTGCGCGCTTGTTGGTGCACGCGCGCGCGGCGCTCTGGTTGCCGCTCTGCTTGCCTGCGCGCTTGGTTCGAGCTGCAGACAGCCACCAACTGCTTGTGCGGGCCCGTCTGTCAGTGCTTCTGCTGCAGCCTGGAGTGGAGCACTGCCGCTTCCTTGCGCGAGCACGGCTCCCCAGTCGGGCGCACAGAGTCTGGCTGCACTGGTGCCTGAGCGCTGGCAGAGCGCCTTGTCTGCATGTTGCGCGCACCGTAACGGCGCACCGTCCAGCATGACCGGCGCGCCGATTAAGGGCGCGGGGTGGCGCGGCCTAAGCAGGAGCGTGCGCGGCAGGCCCGGGCGGGCGGGCGGCTGAGACGGCCCTGGCAGCGGTGATGGAGATGCCACCGCTGGTCCAGCAGGTGCGGCGCGGACAGTCGCGCTGAAGCATAGATTGGGCGTGTGCTCTCACTTGTCCAGCGCATGCGCAGCACAAGAGCACCAGCCTGCTGCCTCGCGCCTCGCCTGACACACCCTCTGAGCGCGCCATGTATCCGCACCGCCTCTGCTGAAAGGGATGCTGCTGCAAGCCTGCGTCCTCACATGGCCTGGCGCTCCGACCGGTGCAAGGACGTGAGCGGCAGCGCGCCGGCGCGGCGCGCGCAGGCGCTCGCGCACGCGCTGGACTACCTGAAGCCGTTCGGCCTGGACGCGCTGCTGCGCTGCGGCGCGTCATTCCGGCCGTTTGCCGCGGCCGGCGAGCTGCAGCTGTCGCCCAACGCGCTGGCGCAGCTGGAGGTGCTGCGCAACAGCGACGACGGCGCGCCGCGCGGGTGCGGCCTGCGCCGCGCCGCCGCCCAGGCGGCCAGCGGCGTCCGGCCCCGCTCCTGTGGGGGCTGCGCCGGGCCGGGTGCGACTCTGAGGGCGGAGGCAAGCCGGTTTACGGGTTTCCGAGGCACTTACTGGCTCACCTAGAAAGTCTCAGCTGAAGGCAGCCCAATGCCAATTTGCGCACTTTGCGCCCGCGCACCCTCCGCACATGCTGGCTGCAATTTGGTGGGTCTGGGACCAGCGCGGCTGGCTCACGGCGCGCGCCGTGGTGGCCAGGTCGCTGCTGTGGCTGCTGGACCACACGCTGACGCCGTTCGGCGCGCGGCTGCTGCGCGCCTGGGTGGCGCACCCGCTGCGCGACGCCGCGGCCATCGGCGCGCGCCTGGACGCGGTGGCGGCGCTGCGGGACGCGGGTGGGCACCCGTGCGCCCGCCCGCCCGCGCGCCCATGCGCCCGCGCGCCCGTCGAGCTGAGCGGAGTGCTGCCAGGGGGCTCGCTTGCGCAGCTCGCCCGCGAGGCCTGCGTGCGGCTCAGAGCCTGGAGTGTCTGTGGCCTGTCGCGTGTGCTCGGGCCAGGTGCATGAGCTGTGTCGCAAGCCGCTGCGTGGCAGCAGGGCCCCCGCCGACCAGCTCTGCTGCATGCTTTCTTTTCATAGGACCCTGTGGCATGCGCCAGGCCTGCAGCTCAGCCTGCACCTCGTGCGCGCACCGCCTGCCAGAGTATCATGCCGATGACCACATGCGCGCGCATGCCATCTTCGCCGCCACGCCATGCGTTGCTTGCGCCCCCAGGCGACGAGGGCGACGCGGTGCTGGCGCGGCTGGGCGCCGCGCTGGGCGGCCTGGGCGACCTGGAGCGCGGCCTCACGCGCGCGCTGCACCGCACCGCCTCGCCGGCCGAGCTGGTGGCCACGCTGCGCGCGCTGGCCTCGGTTGGGCCCGCGCTCGGCCTGCAGGCGCGGCCCCAAAAAAAGCTGAAGGTAACGGTCTTGGTGCTGACAAGACCGCGGCGTGCGGCTGGGCTGCGGAGCTGCCGCGCCTGCGCGTCTTGACCCCGTGCTGCGAGCGCCTCGGCGCCTGAGGGGCCGCAAGCACCCCTGCCTTCATGTCCAGGGTTAGGGTTCAGGCAGGGTATGCCTTAGTGCTCTCTCGGCTGTGCAACAGAGGACACAGGCAGTGGTCAGGCATTCGCCACATGCTGGCGCCCTGGCGGCCCGCTGTACCTGTGCGTGCGATACGCCAAGCCCCGCCGCGCGGTCATGAATAACCAGACTGCGGCGCGCGCGGCGCAGGCGTCTGCTGAGGAGGAGGGCGAAGCGGACATTCTGGGCGTCGACTCGGCGCTGCTAAAGCGGCTGCTGCGCGCGGCCGCTGCGCGCGAGGTGGCCCCTTCAAGGCCTCGCTCTTGCAGGCCCCCGCAATGCGCGGCACGTCTGGGCCAAAAATGTTGCAGCTTGGAGTGCATGGCCTGTCCGAGCGACTGGCGCGGTCACAGGGAACGTCGAGGGCTTAATTATGTTGAGGGCCAGGTGGTCGGCTGCACCGAGCAGGGTCTAAATCTGCACGCCCTCCTCACTCGCTTGTGACCGCCGGCAGTGCACCCCTCCCTCACAAGGCGTACACAGAGGCGTGCATGAAGGCCACCCGTTTAACAGTCGCGCGGCCGCAGGTGGCGGACGCAGCGGCCCAGCTGCTGGGCGCGCTGGACGAGGCGGCGGCCGCCGCGAACGACCGCGTCGCGCTGCTCGCGTCCGAGGCGCGCTTCCCGGGCGTCGCGGCCGCGCGGCGCGAGCTGGCGGGCGCGCAGGCCGCGCTGGCGGGCCTGCTGCCGGCGCTGCGCCGGCAGCTGCGCCAGCCGCAGCTCGAGTACAAGGCCGTGATCAACCAGGGCGAGCACATGATCGAGCTGCCGGTCGACTTCCGCGGCGTGCCCAAGGCGCGCGCCGTGGCCCCCCAGGGCGCGCGCCGCGGCACGGGCGAGCCTTGGCCAGACATGCGCAACTCCGGCAAGGTAAGATGGGGTGCTGACATCTGTGCCGTGCCAGAGGCGCGCCGTCACTTACTGTCACTTGTATGCCTGCCTAGCTACGTCACTCCGTATCCACCCGTGCACCTGGCCCGCGCCAGTGCGGCTTGCAGAGCCAAGGGCTGGTTCTGTAGTGCGCCAGGTTTATGGGTCGTGAGCGCAGCGCTGGCGCGGCTCCGTGCGGCCGGCACAGGAGGCAGCCGCGCCGCATGGCCCGTCAGGCCGCAGCTCAGCTCCGGCGCCGGGCTGGCCGAGAGTGACCGAGCGGATCGCGCGGGCGGCCGCGCGCGCAGGGCTGGCAGAAGGTGTCGGGGACGAAGAAGGTGAACCGCTTCCTGCCGCCGGACGTCAAGGCGGCCGAGACCGCGTTGGAGCTGGCCAGCGAGCGGCTGGCGCTGGCGGCCGCCGCCGCCTGGCAGAGCTTCCTGGCCGAGGTCGGCGGCTGGTACGCGCCGATGCGCGCGGCCGTGGCCGCGCTCGCCGCGCTGGACTGCCTGCACAGCCTGGCCGCCGTGGCCGCCAACGCCGGGCGCGCGCCCCCGCGGCGCCCGCCGCCCCGCCCCCCCCCGTCGCGGACGCGGGGCGCAGTACAGAGCGCTCGGGGGCGCACGGAAAGAGGTGGACGGGGTTGGACAGGGCGCGGGCGTCTGCGCTGCCGGCGCGGCTACGAGCGTGGTTGCCGCAAGATGCCGCCTGCGCGCGTTGTCTGCCATGGCTGCCCGTCGGCAAGGCACCAACAGCGCAGGCCTGCAGACCGAACGCACACACTTTGATTGCGCCTGCCAAGGAGGGACAGAAGCCGCAGCAACAATCGCTGCAGGCGCAACAGCTGCAGCAGCGACCGTAGCAGCAGCACCCGCAGATGGCGCAGCTGCCAGCCGCGCGAGGCGCCACGCGGGACGCTGTTGCGGCTGCTGGGTGCTGCTGCTGCGGCACGTGCAGCGCGGCGCTTTGCGCGAGCGGTGGCTGCACCAGCCGCGGATGGTGCTGCTGTGGGTGCTGCTGCGGCGCAGGATCTCGAACAACCTGTGACGGCAGTCGTGGGCCCCTGGAGGGCACCTGAGCGCCCTGCCAGTGACGCGCCGCCTGCCGCCCGCGCCGCAGGTACGTGCGGCCGGAGTTTGTGGACGAGCACGAGCCGCAGCAGCTGGTTATTGCCGCGGGGCGGCACCCGGTGCTCGACGCGCTGGCGACCGACGCGCCCATCGTGCCCAACGACTGCTGCCTGCGCGGCGGCGCGGAGCCCGCGCGACACCCTGGATCGCGCCCGCCAGGCGCAGAGGAAAGCGGCGCAGGCGGCGGGCGCTGCCCGGAAGCCCCGGAGGCCAACGGCGCGACCAGCAGCGCGGGCGAGGCGGGCCAGGGGGAGGGCGGGGGGCGTCCAGTGGGGGGCCCGCGCGCGCTGGTGGTCACTGGCCCAAACATGGGCGGCAAGAGCTGCTTCATCCGGCAGGCCGCGCTCATCGCCATCATGGCGCAGGCGCGCGCCCCGGGCGCGCCGACGGCGCATGCAGCGCATGGCGGCAGAGGGCGGTGCTGGGCGTTGCCGAGGCTGCCCACCTTGTCGCCGTACGCTGCATGGGAAGGTCGACTACACATGCCTTCATGTGCGGGGGGTATGTGTTCGTGAAAAGCGTGTCGGCGCTATGCTGGTATTGCGTGAGCCCAGCGCGCCTCTCGGGCCTGCATGAGCCGCATTTGACTGCGCCAGGTGGGCTCCTTCGTGCCGGCAGCGTCGGCGCGCATGGGCGTGTTCGATGCGGTGCACACGCGCATGGGCGCCTCCGACAACCTCGCCATGGGCCGCTCCACCTTTCTGGAGGCGCGCTGCCTCCAACTAGCCAGCCCGTCACATCAGCTGTTACTAGTTGCCTGCTCGACGCGAGGGCAGGAGCTGGGCTGCGTGCAGACCTGTGAGTAACAAAGCACGTTCCTCCTCTGCGCGGTGCACCGCAGTGTGCGCATGTTGTTGAGCCACCTAAAGAGTTGGCGCCTGCACAAAACTTGCGCAGAAGGCAGCATGGACGCATTTCGGTCGACGCGCGCCACAGGAAGCCCCCGCCGCGGCCCGTCGCCTTTAAGCCCGCCCAGGAGGCGCGGCGGCGCCCGTCGCAGACCGGCCCGCCGCCCGCTGCGCGCGCGCAGGAGCTGAGCGAGACAAGCGCGATCCTGGCGGCCGCCACGCCGCGCAGCCTGGTAATCATTGATGAGCTGGGCCGCGGCACGTCTACGCACGACGGCCTGGCCATCGCGGCGGCCACGCTAGAGCACCTAGTGGCGCGCGCGCGCTGCCTGACACTGTTCGTCACGCACTACCCCAAGGCGCGCGCGCGTGGCTGTCGGTGCATACGAAGTGGCACTGCCTCGTCTGGTGCAGCACAGCTCTTCTTCTTCTCAGCAGCCCTGGTCACTTTGCCTGTCACTCACCTGAAGTATCCCGCTCGCCAACTGACCTGCCGCCTGCGTGGGCAGTGACCCCCGCACGGGCGGCCTGCGACGGCCTGAGTCAAAGCTCCTCTATGTGGCAGGGCAGCAGCCCCAAGCTGGTTAAACCAGTGATGCACTGCACATTTTCTACATTGAAATACGACCAGGTACCATCTTCACATCGACACCACATGCCGCCCCCGCCGCACGGCTCAGCAGCCGCCCGCGCAGGTGGCGGCCCTGGCGCAGCGCTTCCCGGGCCTGGTGGCCTGCTGCTGCATGTCCTACCTGCAGGATGGCGGCGAGGCCGCTGCGGCGCCCGCGCCCGCGCCGGGCGTGCCAGGGCGCAGCGGCGGCGGCGCCCTGCCGGTGGAGGCACTGCCGTCCACTCGGCCGACGGCGCCCACGCGTGCGGGCGCGGCCGCGCCTGGGAGCGCCGTGCCGCGCATCACCTTCCTGTACAAGCTCGTGCCGGGCATGGCCGACCGCAGCTTTGGTGCGCACGGCATGCGTGTTGACCCCGCGTGGAACGAGCCTCGACGCTGCGTAGCGCGGGGCGCACCGTGCCTGTCTTGGCGGAGGTTGATGCTGGTGCTGAGCAGCATGGGGCCAGGCCGCACGTCAGCACGTCATACTGCTGCATATGCTGTAATGACCTGCACCCACCTGCAGCCCATGAGCCGGCGCGCAAGCTGTCATAGGACTTGTTCTCAAATGTGTGCAACAAGGGGCCGCAACCCATTTCTTTAGTGCCATCATTGCCTTTAAAGTGCATTTTGGACCTTGCACATCTGTGCATGTGCAGTCACGCCTGCTTCGAACCTCACAACCTCTATACAACTGACTCATATAGGGCGCTACGGTGCTCCTGACTGGGGCGCAAGGCACTGGTGCAAGGCTGGCACGGCTGCACGCAGGCCTGAACGTGGCGCGCATGGCCGAGCTGCCGGAGGCGGTGGTGGTGCGCGCGGGCGCGCGCGCCGCCGCCATGGAGGCGGAGACGCTCCGCCGGCTCAGCAGGCGCGCCACGTCGCTGCGCGCAGCACGTCCCCGGGATGACAGTATAGCAGCATGCTGTGCATTGCGCATGTTGTGACCTCAGTCTTCAAAAGCAGCTCCTTCACCGTGCCAGTGCGCCTGTGCCAGAGGCGCCTGCGCGTGACGCATGCACTGCTCTGTGTGAGAGGCCTCCTGGTTGGCATGGAGGCGCTCTGAGCTTGCCATGCTGCTGCGCTGGCGCGTGGCTGGCACGGAAATGCTCATGCGCCGAGCGCTCGTGCGCCGAGCAGGGCTCGCAGCTGCGCGGGCGCATCTGCGGGGCTGAGCGCGCGAGATGCGCGGACGCTGCAGCAGCTGGCTGCGGCAATCTCGCAGCACGCGGGTCGCCAGCGGCTGCAGCAGCTCCAGGGACTGTGCAAAAGTTCAGGGTCCGAGGCTGCAACGTCCTAGATAGGTGTGCAACCACGCTAGCTGCTGAGTGATGTCCGTTGAATGCCTTGTGCAGCGCTGGCCATGAGGCTGCAGGAGCCCGCACGAAGCAGTCCAGGCGCCGGCGTCTCCAGGGAGGGTGGTTGTCATGTCTGAACCCTACAGGCCGGAACAGGTGTGCGCCATTGCTATGGAACTTGAGAAAGCTTTCAGTATGTGCTGAGATGCGGGCAAGTCTGTGTCTGACATAATGTGCTGCTGTGGGTGCAGTGTGTGAATGAAACAGCTCTGGTGATTGAAGAGCCGCCAGTAGCATAGAGCAAGGCGGGCATTGTGTTTCAAGTGCACTTTGTATCTGTCAGTTCTTGGCCCCAACGTCCATGCATACGCTGCTGTGGCACAAGGGCAGAGATAGGTGTGGACGACCATGTGCTAGCAGCTTATCGTGGTAGGACTTTCTTGCGCGCGTCACACAAACTGGTAACAACAAGTCTGCAACCCCAGCTCTTCAGGGCTGCCCACCCCATGGCAGCACGCATGCCCGCAGCTCATGGCGCTTTCATGGGACTCCCCTATACATGTTGACACAAAGGCAAAACAGAGATGCATGGCAAACACGCCTACACACCAAATGGGAAGGTAAGCGGCAGCTCGCCCCGGTGCTCCGGAGCCTCCTCCCAGTCGCTGTCGAGCGGGTGCACGGCGCGGGTCTCATCAATGTGCACCGTGATGTCAAACTGCAGCGGCAGCCACCTGCGCGGACCCCGCTCTGCTGAGCCATGTCAGACCTTGGAGTGGGCCGCGGCGCTTTCTTTCTTGATATGCTTGGACACAACATGCATAGCAGTGTCCAGAGGATGCACACAGGGGCTTTCGCTATGGTTTAAAGAGCAGGAGGGCACGTGTCGGGAGGGATGCTCGTCGGAGCGCTTGGTCAGCGTGCGGCGGGGAAGGTGTGCTCGGGAGGAGGGCTGACCTGGACCCTCGCCGGCCTCCTCCCGATCCTGCGCTTTGGCCATCAGCGAGCTGGTGCGCTTCCTGCACCCGAGTGAAACCCGCGTAGCATACAGACTGGCAAATAGGCATCCACACGGTGGCGCTCCTTGTCGGCTAAGACCGGGCGACCGACGCATTGGTAGAACAAACTATTAGGCCTCAAACCCAGCTTATTGACGGCATGCCATAGTGGCGGCCGCGCATGGGCCGGCCTGGAGCTACGCAAGCACAGCGGTTAGGGCATCAGATGGCGCCCGAGCGCACCATGTCGGCGGGGGCCTGTCTGCCTGCGCGCTCAGGCTGCTGCTGACCATGGTGCAAATCGGCTCAGCGGGCTCCGGCCTGTGCCTCTGCAGTCTGCAAAGAGGCAGCGCTTCCTGGTCCTCTGTTACAGCGCCCGACGTGACAAGCGCCTGATGCACCGGTCAGCTGCTGCCAAGGCAGGCTCAGGAGCAATATCTTGAGCCTTCTATCAAACACGACGCCCCGTGCGAGTCGAGCTGGCACCGACAGGGGGTCAATACCAGGTTACTTGAACAAGCAAGTCAAAGTTGATCAACAGGAAATCAACAGGAAATACTAGGCACTGTGTGAGCCCAACATCGTGTTGCGAGTGCCAATTAGCAGCCGACGTGTTGCTTGTCAATCCTTCCATCATCCTTGCTCTGTCAGCCAATACAAGCGCCTGTTGCGGGCTGAGCAGGCACAAAAAGCTGTTGTATTGCTTGCGGCATGCAAGCGGAGGGCGCCGCGCAGCACACAGCGCTGGTGGTCGCAGCTTGGACCGCCGCAGCCGCGATCACGGCCGTCTGCCTGCTGCTGCACATGCTCAAGCGGCCCAGCAGCTTGCGCGGCAAGCATGCCCTGGTCACGGGCGGGTCAGAGGGCATTGGCCTGGCGGTAGCGCGCGAGCTGGTGCTTCGCGGCGCGCGCGTGTCGCTCGTCGCGCGCACGCAGGCCAAGCTGGACCGCGCCGCCGAGCAGTTGGGGGCCGCGGCAGTTGGTCAGCTGGGGTCCGCAGCAGCGGGCTCGCCCGTGCACACCGCCGCGGCGGACGTCACTGACGCGGACCAGGCACGCCCGCGCGCCTGCCGCGCTGCGCTGCCCTAGCAGCCCTTCCCAGCCTGGCAGCGACTCCTGGCATGCCGGCCCGGGCAGGTGCGCGCGGCCGTCGCGGCGCTCGAGCGCAGCGCCGGCCAGGTAGACCTGCTGGTGTGCTGTGCGGGGACCTCGGTGCCCGGTGAGGCCTCGCGCTGTTAATCAGCCCGCCGCCTTGCCCAGTGTGCGGAGCGGCCCGCACACGAGGCCCCCGCCGCCGCGCAGGGCGGTTTCTGGAGCAGGACGCGAGCGTGTTCCGCACCACCATGGACCTCAACTACTTTGGGACGGTCAATGCTGTGGGGGCCGTGCTGCCGCGCATGGCCGAGCGGCGCGCGGGCCACCTGGTGCTGGTCGCCTCGGCCGCCGCTGTGTGCGGTGCGCGCTGTCCGCCGCCGGGCAACACTGCGCCCGCGGCAGCAGCCAACGCCTCACGCACGGCTCCGCGCGCACTTCTGCAGCCTGAGGGAGCGCGCTCAGCTCTTACATGCTGTGATGGATGCTTCCCGCATGGTCTCCTGCGTTCACAGTGAAGCCTTGACGGCGTCGCAAGTCGGCGGCAGGTCTGGTCGGGCTGTCGAGCTACTGCCCCACCAAGTACGCCGTCCGTGGCCTCGCGGACAGCCTGCGGAACGAGGTGGCGCCCCGGCTGCATGTGCACCCGTGCTCGTGCGCCTGTGTATTACCTTCATGCCTTAGCTGAGCTGCATGCTCCTGCTGCGGGGCATGTATTGCAGCTGCGCGGCCTGGCGTTCTCGTCCACTCCAATGTGCAGTGCGGCGTCCTTGCAGATATGAGCCTTTGCCATGTCTTTGCTTGTCAAGAGCAGAGCGTCTACAGGTGCTCTGCATGCGCACCGCCTTGGCGTGTCAAACATGCCTCTGGCTGCCAGCGCACCACAGAAACAAATCATCAGCGCAGAGCTACGGCAGGCTAAAGGCTAAAGGCCAAGACGTCCTGCGTGGCGCAGCTGCTGGCGTCGGGCGTGCGCGTGAGCATCGCGTACCCGCCCGACACCAGCACGCCCGGCTACACCGCGGAGCAGCAGACCAAGGCGCGCCCTGACAGCCCGTTCCAACGCCCCCGCATGCTCCATGCTCCAAGCGAGCTGAGTGGCAGCTGCCTGCAACGGCGGCCAGTTCAGCAGACAGACAATGGGTTGTGTTGGACGTGAATGACCGGAGCCCAGAACTGGCCGCCGTAACAACAGTGTGCTCGCGCATGTGGTGCAGGGCTTGTTCGAGGTCGCTTGCTGAGAGGCGGTGAGCGCACATCATCATGTGTAGGGTGGCACGCTTTTGGAACGAGGGGGCGGTAAGAGCTGTGGGGTGCGGGGCCGCAGCCGCCCGAGTGCCACGCCGCCAGCCGCGCCGCGGGCGACGTGCTCTACCGCCCCGAGCAGGTGCGGCCAGCGGCCGCGCGCTGGCGCGGCCTGGCTGCCAGCCACCCCCTAGACGGCCGAAGCTCGGCGCAGTCATGTCCTCGCATGCTGCCTAGTACCGCCTCATCGCAGTCTGCTGCTGAACAAGCAAGGACTGCTACATGCACACAGCTGAGCCCTGCAGGTCTCCCGACTATGCACCCGCCGCAGGTGGCGCAGTGCATGGTGCGTGGCATGGAGGCCGGCGCGTACCACCTGCCCTCGCCCGACTTTGGCCACAACGTCATGGTAGCCGCGAGCGCGGGCCTGACGCCGCGGCGGTACCCCATCGTGCTGGAGTGCCTGCTGGCGCCCGTCGTGGTGGCCGCGCTGCGCGTGTTTGGCCTGCTCGTGGACGCCGCGGTGGTGAGGGCCACGTCGAAGGCCGCTACGGCGCCTTCCCTCCCCGCCAAGTCCGCGGCTGCTTGAAGCGGGGGTTGCGGCAGGCTGTGCACCACTGCATGCTGTGCAAGGAGACCAGAGCGTCTCACAAGGGCGTTCTGAGCGAAAGGTCGTGCACCATAGACCAAGGCCCTTCCAACCAGGCTGTGACACTCTTATGCACCTCCTACCTGGCTGCCGAGCTGGAAGGCTTATACGTCAGAGAGCCACACCCTGGCCAAACAGAATCCGGCGTCACCTGGCCAGTGTTGCGCTCTCGTCTGACGTTGGCAATAGTCTGTGGCGGTATGTTGTCAATACAGATTGAGCTGCTGCAGAGGTGCTCAGGCGGACAATCCACACATGCGGGGCTGACACCCCAGAGTCAGGGGCCCAGATACTTCTTGACACACAGGCAGTATTGATGTCAACATGCACCATGGCGCATGCAGTCCGGCATGAACTTGTGTTCAGTGCCCCTTTTAGGTCTAGGTTCATTTGGGAACCACCGCCCCAGCTCCCGCCTGCCCGTTCAGCCTAGTAGCGTGCAAGAGCCTCCCTGCTGCGAGCACTGAAAGACCTGAGGCATACCTGGTTGAATCTGCTTAGCACAGGCACGCAGCGCAAGCGACCAGGCGAGAGCCGCCGGCCAGTGCGCCGCCATGGCGGCGGTGAGGTCCCACTCCAGTGCTGCAGTCTGCAGCAATGCGTGTTGTAAACCTCATGCTGCTTCAAAAGCAAAAGAATGATGTGATGTGCACTCTGGTTGTGAAGCATAGTCGCCGCGAAGCGTCACGCTGCGCTGTGGCGTTGACGGTGATCACTGACTCAAGCTTACGCATGCCGATGCAGACTGTGCCTGTCAACCCGAAGCCATTCCTGAACGACCTCACCGGCAAGCCCGTGATTGTGAAGCTGAAGTGGGGGATGGAGTACAAAGGTGCGCAGCCCCGGCAGGCAGCGGCTATGTGGTGCGCTTGCCAGGCTGCGTGTGCTGGTGCGTGCACCTGTGTGGTTCGCTGCGCTTGGTTTCGTTAAGTGCATGCCTGGTGCAGGCTACCTTGTGTCCGTGGACGCCTACATGAACCTGCAGCTGGCGAGCACGGAGGAGTACATTGACGGCCAGTTCACTGGCAACCTGGGAGAGGTGCTCATCAGGTGTGTGCCCGTCTGCCGCGCCTGTGTGCGCAGCCAAGCCGGTGACGCTTGCAAGCTGCCGCCCTGCCCATCTCCTGCGCTTCCTAACCTTCTGCGCGCAAAGCAAGATCAGGGGTTGCTGGGGGTGGGTGCACAGGTGCAACAACGTGCTGTACATGCGCGGCGTGCCCGAAGAGGAGGAGCAAACGGGCGCAGTATGACACTACCGCCGCCTGCCTCCCACTGTGCACAGCTGCCGGGAAGCGCGTTGGCTCATCCTGCATAGCGCCCGCGCCTGGCGTGCTCTCAGCTGCCCTGGCGCAGCCTAAATGGAGGGTGGCGCCTGCTGGATTGGCGGGGGCTCGCGTCCAGTGGCGAGAATTGGTGCAAGATAAATCATGTCACAGCTGGGGTGGGTGCAGTTGCGCCTTGCGCGTTGAGGCAGGTGGCGCGCTCAGCACAGCTGCAGATGGGGCTGCGCTGTGGGAGGTCGAGCGCTGCTCGCCGATGCAGCAGCACGCGCTGGTCGGTGCAGCACCTATAATGCTGCATTCATGGGCAGTGTTTGGTCCCAACATGCACCAGTACCTTTAGAGTGAAGGTGGCGAGAGAGTTGATGTGCGTCTGTGCGACAATGGCCCTGTGCCTGCACGCATGCTTACAAGCATTGGCATTACCCTGCGCACGCACCGTGTCACACCTGACTTAACTACACATGGTGCTTGGAGCGCCAGACCGGCGCCCATGCCCGACCCCACTTTGCGCTCTCGCTGCCAGCGCCCAGCGGGAAAAAGCAGATGCAGCCACAGGGGCACAGCATGCCTGTGCACAAGAACCATAGAGCTGTCCAACTCTGAATACTGAGCCAAAGCCTTTGGCCCTTTCGCTTTCAATATATGCGCAAAGCCTGCACATCCTTCCGTCTGCAGCAAGGGTGTCAGCGAGAATTGAATATGCCGCAGACCGCCCAGCTTGTAGCTGGCCCTCCCGCACAGCATCTACAGCAGTCAGTAAGGGGGGCACTGGACTGCAGTGCAGCCCGCATGGCTGCATGTCAACAAACGTTGTACTGATGCGGGCTCCAAGCAGTGCGCGTCTCCCAGCTTCCAGCGCCCAGCAACAAGCCGGGCACGCCATGCAGCAGCCCTCTTGCAAGCGCCCAGCGCTGCACCTACAGACCCTGCTCACACACAGGCCCCAATCTGCCAGGCCAAGCATGCGTGCCCGCCCCCGGTCCCGCGAGGAGAAAGTCAGGCGCCGTGCGCCCGGCGGCGCAAGGGCAGCCGCCCCACCCTCCCCTGCCGGCCCCGCCGCAAGCCCAGCAGGCAGCCCCTACGAAGCGGCCCGCGCCGCCGCGTCCCCGGCCTGCGCGCGCGTTTCCGGCGCCGCAGGCGCGCCGCTCAGCTGGCCAGCTGCGGCGCAAAGCGCTTGAGCGTGCGGCCGAGGTACTTGGCGATGGGCGTGTAGAAGACGTCCGGGTAGAGCGCGACCGCGTCGACGTCGCCCGAGCCCAGCGCGCCCAGCGTGCCAGTCACCGTCATCGCGCGCTGCAGCTGCAGCATCCCTTTGGCCGCCGGGTCCTCCGTCTCTGCGCCATTTCGCAAGTCTATTTAATTTAGGCAGAGCCATACGCTACCTGACCGCGCCGCGCTCGCAGCGCATGGCTGCTGGACAGCGCTGCACAGAGCGCGGCAACGCGCACAACCCGATCAGCGACACCGGGCAGGCATGCCCGGCAGGCTGCGGCGGGCCGGGCGCCGCGCGCGCCGCACCCGCGATCTTGGCGTCCAGCTCGGCGGCCGAGATGACGTTGCGCGTAAGGCGGCCGCCCACAAAGTCGGAGCGGAACACCTTGTCCTCCCAGATGTACGCCTGGAGCGTCCGGGGCATGTGTCAGCAGGGCAGCCGCCCATCTCTTCCCATTTGAAGCTCCATGAGCGGCAAACCTGCAGGGCAGCCATGCAGGCAGCAGGCTCTGGCATCTACCCGTGCCAGCGCCCGGCGCGGCCCCCTCCAGCATGCGTCACCGCGGCAGCACCAGCGGCCATGCATGCTTGTCCTCACGATGCGGCTCGTGCGCAGGGCTTGCCGCACCGCGGCGCGCGGGGCCTGCCCCCGCTGCGCCTGGGGGCGCGCCAGGTCGTGCTGGGTGAGCGTGTTGAGCGGCGGGCGGATGTGCAGCGACTTGTTGACCGCGCGCGGGTCGCCGATCGCCGCCACCGTGTACTTGGCGATGTCCTCCTCCGTGTTGATCACGCCTGCGCGGCGCGCGCCCCACGCTCGGGCGCCGCGCGCGGCCCGAGGCCGCCGAGCGGCCTGCTGATGTGTGGCGCCGCGCGCACGCCTGCGCTCTGCGGAAGAGAGAAAACAGGCGGGGAGCCGCCGCTTCTGCTCCTACGCAGCAGCGTTTGATGCTGCAGGGGGCAGGGCGTCTGCGGCGCGCGGCCCGCCCCGCACCCCGCAGGCAGGCCTGCGCCGCGAGGGGGGGCGCGCGGGCGCACAGGGCGTGTGGCCGTCGCCGTAGAAGGTGACGGGCGCGCCGCGCGCCATCACGGGCGGCACCGCGTCCAGCTTGCCGACCGCGCCCAGGCCGTTGGCCCAGTACCGCGCAAACCCTGCCGGCCCCGGACCGGGTCACCTGCAGCGCCCGCACAGAGGGGCGCGCAGGCCAGCAAGCAGCGGGTGTTCTGGGCGGACAGGCCGCGGCCTGTCGCGCGCCGCGCCGGGCCCCAGCAGCAGGCATCACCCAGCCCCGGAGTCTGCATGGTTGAGCATGTGCGAGGCATCCAGTCTCGCGATGGAGTGCAGCAGCAGGCGCGCAGCTGGGCCAGGCCAGGCTTGCTTGGTGCCGGCGCCCAGCCCAGCCCAGCCCGCTTCCCCGGAGCGGCCGCCAGCCCCAGCGCCTGGCAGGCGCGTGGCCCTGGCACGCCCGGGCTGGCGCAGCAGCTGCGCTGGCTGGCCGGGCCTGCGGCGGCCGCGCGCATACGTGCGCCAGGCACGGGGCCGGCGGCGCCGGCCTGGGCGAGCGCAGGGAGCCGAGGGGGCGCGCCGTATGACACCACGTACGTGTATGGCAGCTTTGCGTCCTGTATCGCCTTGCGCACCGCCAGCTTGGGCTGGAACATCTCCGGGCAGGCGTCGTCGCCTGCGCGGAAAGTGCCAGCTGCGTGAGTCAGGGCTGCGCTAGAGCCGAGAAGCGGGTACACATCGCTCTGCACTGCTGACAATTGCGTCCCAAGGCGGCCGCTCTGCCCCCATCCTTTCTGACGCGCAGGTGCAGTAGCTGCCACAATGGTATGCGGGCAGTGCGCACAGCGCTTTGCTGCGTCATGTGGTACACGCTCCTTCAGATACGCAGCGCAGGCGTGGCGGGCTGCCCAGGGCGGACCCACGGCGCCCAGGATGCCAAACTCTGAGGGGAAGAACTGCTTCACGTTGCCCGCGGCCGCGGCCGCGTGTACAAGGTTGACCTGCGCCTCGGTCGCCTCCCTCGTGACCACGCAGATGATCTGCGGGCGCTCAAATACCGTCAGCGACCAAACCGTGTCTGCGACTCTTGCGCACGCGCAATTACAAACACGGTAAGCGCGACTGCGCACCACGTCCGCCTTCTTGGCCAGCTCGACGAGCACGCTCTGCGGCGACTCCAGCGACCCCTTGGCCAGCTCCACGCCCGCGGCGGTGAGCTCCTCGATGGCAGACTTCTTGCCAGGATCGCCCTGGCTCCGCTCGCTCACCAGGGCGGTCACGCGGTGGCCCTTGGCTGCGGCCTCCTTCGCGACCAGGGACCCCAGCATGCCTGTGGCGCCCACCACGAGAACGCGCTGGCTGGTCGGCGCCATCACGAGAATTGTACGAAAAGGCGAGCAGTGCTCGGCTGCCTGCGCCTCTCCACACGAACTTCCCCTTAATCACCAGCGCTGAGGCTGGCACCTGGCGAGGCGAGGAAATGAGGTTGCTCTTCGGTGCCGAACGCCCTACATATGCCAGCCCTGAACCTCGGGCAAGCCACTTGGGCGCCTGGGCAGAGACTGTTATAAGCGTGGGAGGCGCCGGCGAGCAGACGGAGCAGCGCGAGCGGCATGCCGGGCGTGGTGTTCAGCCAGGGCACGCGCCTGAACACGCGCGGCCAGCGCCTGCACACGGTCGAGTACCTGCCGGAGGGGCACCCCCCGCGCGCGCTGCTCTTCTTCCAGCACGGCTATGGCGAGCACATTGGTCGCTACCGCTCCGGTGAGCAAGCCTGCCTGCTCCTGCACGCTGAGAGTGCTGGCTCCCCTTGCGGCGGTCTCGTGCAGAAGCACAGGCGCTGCGCTGCGCGAGTGAGGACTGGACCAGCGGGCGAGGCGCCTGTTCGGGCTGCAAGGACGCACAGTTGAGGCGCCTTGCTCGAAGCGCCTCGCAGGTGCAAAGCCGAAGGCTGGAGGCTGGGCCACTGACGGCCCCCGCGCTCGCGCAGTGCACTCCGAGCTGGCGGGCAGCGGGATTGCCGTCTTTGGCATGGACGCGCACGGGCATGGCCGCAGCGAGCCGCGCGACGAGGACGACCGCGCGCTCGTGCACGCCTTCAGCCACCTGGTGCCTGTCCCCAAGGCCCCCTCGCCCCTTCGCACGGTTGAGTGCTGAAAGAGTCAAGCGCGGGCTGCTGTAAGAGGAGCGGCCGCCTGCGGTCGGGCTGCGGTCCGCCAGTGGCGCGCCCCAGACCCTGCTTGCCGCTTTGCCGTCTTTGCGGGTTGCCAGGCAGAGCCGGCGGGCTCGTGAACGGCGCGCCAGCCGCTTCCACGCCGGCTCGAGCCCGCCCGGCTCCGCAAGCGGCGCCGCGTCCGCACAGCACGCTGCACCGTAGGGCCGAGCCCTGGCTGCGGCGACAAGGTGCTTTGGCGGCAAGCGTGCGCGCCTGCTCCGCCATGCACACAGGGGCGCCCAGCCCTGAAGCGCCGCAGGCCCGCGCCCGCAGGTGGACGACTATGCGGAGTTCGCGGGCGACGTGCGCGCCAAGTTCGCCGGCGGGCCGGGCGCGCCGCCCGCATTCGCGGCGGGCCAGTCCATGGGCGGCCTGCTGGCCACGCACCTGGTGCTGCGCGACCAGGCCGCCTGGGCCGGGCTCATCCTGTGCTCGGCGGCCATCGACCTGGAGTGGAACCTCGTCACGCGGCGCGCGCCCCGTCCCAGCCGCCCTGCCTGTCCGCTGCATGCATGGATGGGCACGTGCCGCTCGCGCCGCGCTGCCGGGCGGCCCGGGCCGGGGTCATGCATGAACATGCGCGGCATGACAAACGTGGTGCAGAGCCTCGCCATGCAGCTTTCGCTCCTGCACACGCTGCCTAGTTGGCGGCCGGGACAGCCCAGGAGCCGGGCTGCGAAGCAGGTGGTGCACGCTGCGGCGGCATCGCCGGCCGTGCTGTGCGCTGCGGCCACCCGCTCGGGCCCTGCTCGGCGGGTCCCAGTCGCCTCGGCCGGCACCAAGAGCCTGCAAGACCGTGCTTGAGCCCACTGCGCCGGGGTCCCTGGGCGCCGCAGGATACAGGCGCCCATCGGGAACCTGCTGGCGTTCCTGGTGCCGCGCTGGCGCATCGTGCCGGCCGTGTCGCTCGAGTACATCAGCAACGACCCGGCCGTGGTGCGCGCCGCGCGCGCCCCGCACGCGCTTTGCGGCCTGATGCGCCTGCGCGGGCTACTTGGGACGTGCGCAGGGTTTGCAGCCAGCGCTTTGCCAGCTCGCAGGCTTTATCGTGTGGGGTCCGCGCCTGCGACGCTGCCAAGCCCTCACCTGCAGCTGTCCTGATGCCGTGGCGCCTGCGTGCCGTGGCACGTGCCAGCGCCTCGTGCAGGGCTGCCATATGGCAGGAGACGCATTTGTGTCGTGTGGCCGAGCAAGCGCGCGGTGGGTGGCTGACTGTGCGCGGCGACTGTGCGCAGCCCTCGCTGTCTTGCAGTCATACTGGCCCGGGGGCTCGCCCGCATGCGGTGCAGCAGCCCGGGCAATGAGCCGCAGCACGGGGATGCTGCACAAGGTATGCAGCGCATGGCGCAGGCGGCAGCTAGCGGCAGGGTATAGGATCTGGTTAAACCTTGTAAACGGCAGGCCGCGGACCTGCGCGGCGCAGGTGGCTGACTTTGCGGCCGACCCGCTCAACTTCGTGGGCAACGTGCGCGCCAAGACGGCCAACGAGCTGCTCAAGGGCTTCCGGGAGGTACAGGCGCGGCAGGGCGAGCTGGCGCTGCCGCTGCTCGCGCTGCACGGCACCGCGGACCACATCACCAGCTTCCCGGCGCGCCGCCGCCGGCCGGGCATCGAGGCACACTGTGTGGCTGGTCGGGGACGCGTGCGCAGTGTTGTTTGCAGTGGACGGGTAGCTGTGAGCATCTGTGTGCGAGCTGCCGGCTGTCGGGTGCTGCGTTTTAACGCTCGCATGGGGCATGGCTGCCGGGGCGGGGCGGAAGCTGCAATGCAGATTGCCGTGCAGTGCTGCCTCGCCTTGCGCTGCCTCACCGCTGTTGGGGTGCGACGCGAGCCCAGTAGGCAACCATGTTAGGTTTTCATGGGCCTGCGCAATGCACTTTTGCGCAAGCGCCCAACACCCTTGCATGCTTACGAGCACGCACGCACGCGTGCCCCACGCAGCGCGCCGAGCGCGCTGTGCATGCCGTCGCAGGCCGTCAAGCGGCTGCTGCAGGTGTCGCAGAGCCGCGATGCGAGCCTGGTGGAGTTCCCAGGTGCCTACCACGAGCTGTTCATGGGCGCCGAGCGCGACGCCAGTGTGAAGGCGCTCAGGGACTGGTGCGAGCCAGCATGCTGTGCGCGGTGGCTCTGCATGTTCTTGGGATGTAAGCACAGACGAGCGTGCGCATGCTGTGGACGCAAGCTGCCTTTTGTGGCGCACTGCTATGACATTGAGGCCATGCTTGTCTTGACCTTGTCTTCACAGTGCGTATGCGTGTGTGTATGTTGCCGCCATCGACAGAGGCTGACTGCTGTGACTTACGCAGCGCTGCTGCAGCCAGCAGCGCGCTGCGGAGGCACAGCACCTTGTGCTCAGGAACACCGTCGCACCGACTTGCGTCCGGGGTCCTGTGGCGCAGGATCCTTCAACACGTACAGCAGGCCGAGGAGGCCAGCAAACTGTAAAGCAGCACTGTGTAGCGATACGCCGCGTCTGTACAACGTGTACCTGTGGAGCCTGGCAAGACCGGGGTGCTGCAGCGCACTGCTTGTCGTGCCTTGCTTGCTTCACAGAGTAGTGAAACGCATGTGCCGAGTGCGCTGGAACTGAGTTGCAATTGCTTCTGAATCTAGCACCGCCACCTGCATGTACCTACGCTGTAACATAGTGTGTGCACTGCATAGTATATGAGATACAGCAAGGTCCCTCGCAAGGCTTGCCGCACACACAGGTGCAGCGTCAAGTTTGCTGGAGCCAACAACAGACACACAGGTGCAGCGTCAGACAAAGGGTCAAGCTCTGAAACCAGCAGCAGGACAGCCCTATTGCAACACAGCGCCTCTGCTCAGGCCACCTCGACAGCTGGGGCGCCGCCAGGAGGCAGGTGCGCGGCAGGCGGTGGCTTGTCGGCGAAATCCGCCTGCGAGCGCGGGCGTGAGCAGTCCACCCAGGGCGCCTGCAAGCTTCACACTGCAAACGAACCAGATAGGCAACGAAAGATGTTGCAGCACAGCAGCGCGCACCAGGTCATAGACGACAGTTATGAAGAGGCTGCAGCTGGGGCAGTGCGCGATGTCCTCGCCGGCGCGCAGCTCCTCCTGCGCTCGGCCGTCTGCAAGTCAGGCTCTCTGGCTGAGAGGCCCCTTGCAAAGCGAATCAGGCGTGCAGCCGCCAGGCTCAACCGCCCTGCGCTGCAGGAGCGCAGGTGCAGGCGTACCAGAGTTATTTGGAACAGGTCGCCGCAGGGGCACTGGTATGTGTACGCCTGCATGTCCTCGCTCCACTGCATGTCCTCAATCTCTACCTCGTCGTACGACATCTCGGCGCCTCCTGAGTGCACACCGCACACCACCAGCACCAGCAGAGAGACACTACCTGTGACTCGCAGCGTGAGAGGCCGTGCTGATGTCAACAGGGTTTCTGGGTGGCACTTAAATCAGTCCTGTGGCTGTTGCGGCATCGTAAAGGCTCTGCCTCAAGTGCACTGAAGCACGGCCGGCATACACCGAGGAGCTGGCCGTGAGCTGGGCCGCGGCTTTATAGCAGGTGTGATCAGAACTTTGCAAAGGGCACGCGCTGGGCACAGCTCTTGGGCACAGATCCCTCCTTGCCTTGCAGACTGGTCCAAGCACTGCGTTCTCTGTGTGCGCTATGCCCGTAGCTCAGGGTGCAGAGCTAAAATAGAGTGAAACAAGCAAAGATGCAAGTGATCAAGCGCGCAGACACATACAAGCGTAGCCTGCTCTTGGTCCTCGTTTACACTTGCGCTCAACCTGCTTACCCACTAGGGGACTCTGCTCTGCTGTCCTGCAGGTTGCGGTGGGCAACCACGAAATAAGCGGGGCCCCGCGCAGCAGCGGCCCGGCGGTGCCGGGGCACACCAGGGCGCTGCGGCGCGTCAGTGCCTGCACTCGCGCCAGTGGGCCGCGCACCCGCCCTGTGCTGTCCGCCGATGGAGTATGCGGGACAGCCGTCTGGGGCGGGCTACGGCTCAGCGCTCGAAGGCCCGGCGGCGGCGCTGTTTGGCGCGCAGCCTGGGGCCAGGGAAGGCCTGAGCCGCGCGCGGCGGTACACCAGCCCGGGGCTGCTGGCGGTGGTCCTCGTCTGCCTCGCGCTGGCCGCGCTGAGCACTGTCAGCAGAGGCGTGGTCACGAGCGGCTCTGCGCCTGCAGGCGCGCTGCAGGCACTCTGCTTTGCTACACAGTGCTCCGCCCTCCTTGGCACGGTCCTCCTGCCGCGCGTTCTGTGAGGCGCTGCTGTGGCCGCTCAATAGCGGAGCCTGGACGGCCAAATTTTTGCCAAGGCCCTGAGATGCGCTCACAGACGAACGGGTGACAATCTGCGTGGTGCCAGCAGGCGCTGGCGCGCGGCTACGTGTGCAGCTGCGAGTGCAAGGCGGCCGGCCGACAGGGCCCAGGCCATGGTCGGAGCTTGCCCCAGACACGCCCGGCGGGGACCTCCTCAACCCGGCGAGTCTGCACGCGCTGTTCCAGGCAAGCACACGCTCTTACAAGCGCAGCACGGACTGCAAACCTGCTCAAGTGTGTGACTCACTGCCAGACGTGCTTGGTGTGCTGGTAGGCACGTTCGCCCAAGCACCTCAACCTGTGCAGTGCTCGAGCAACGCCCGGATACCGCTGCAGGCATGCGCGCGTAGACTGATGCGTGGCTGCATGCCAGCAGCACTTGAGCAGACATCCCGGCCTAAGCGCTGCCTTTCCCTTGCAGGCCAGGGAGCAGGCGGCTGCCGCTGCTGCCGCCCCAGCCGCCGCGGCTCGGCCAGCGAGCGCTGACAAAGTGCGCAAAAGCGTCCTGATCCTGGCTGCTCCAGGCGAGCTGGCCGCCGCCGTGCAGCCGGAGCCTGCGGCGGGAGCCGCTGCTGCTGGCGCCGTTGCAGCCGCTGCACACACGTGGCCAGCGGACGCAGCCGCGGCTGCCAAGGCTGCAGAAGAGGCCAGGGCAGCAGCGCGCGAGCAGGCCATAAGGGTACGCTCATGCTTGTCTGTAGAGCTGGCCGTGCATGCCTGGAATCAAGCATGGAAGCTGCTGTGCGTCCCAGCCCCAGCGGCAGCCACTCTCCTGTGCAACCTGCCTGACAGCTGTGATGCGCTCAAGCGGAGGGATGTGGCTGTGCTGCCCCAGTGTCATGCGTGATCGGCCGCATGCTGGCGCGCTCCAGGAGGTCGACCGGCCCTTTGATGTCGAGTTCGACGACGACTTTGAGGACAATGATGCCCTGTCGCTGCCGGGGCGCCGCGAGCGCACGCAGAAGAGGCGGCCCGGCGTCATCACTTTCGACGAGGACGCGGCCGCAGACCGCTAATAACGTGCCAATAAGGCGCAACCCAGAGGGTCTGCACTGACCCTGGGCGCGGTGCTCGGGCGGCACGCAGAATGCCCGCTCCCCGCCTGCAAACACCCGCCCATGCCCACCGTGCTTCTCCTAGCTACGCTCCACGCGCGTGGGCGAGTGCTCAGGTGTCTTGGCAGTCAGAAATTTAGGCAGAGGGATCCATGCACAATGCATGGAAGGGACGCCGCCCTGTCTTCCAACAGCCGGCCGTGTGCTGCACTGCGGCGGTGCAGCCACACATGGGCACCAGTGCCATAGTGCGCTGGTGCGTAGTCGGCACACCAGCTGGGGCCAGCACAGTAGAACCAGCTGAATACACTGCGTCCCCGTGCAGCAGGCACATGCCTGCGCCGGGGCGTTAGTGCACTGTGAGGTCCAGACGGCAGTGGGGCTTCTTGGCGTCACTGGTGCGTACAACAGCTGCTGCCACCCTGATGGTGCGCATCACACCGGCTTGGCCGTGCTGCGCAGAACCTGCGCCTGTTTGGCGCACGATCAGGGTCCGTTGCTTGCGTCTGCTGGGGCATATAGGCCAGCATTGTCGCAGGCACATCGTTTTGCCTTGAGGAGTCAGTACAGATGGCAAGGCCTTCTTGCCGTCGGGGTCTGCATCCGGTTGAGGGCTGCCAGGTGTTTTGCACGGGAACTTAGCTGGAGTGACGGCCCGTGGCCATGCTCCCTCGCGGCTATGCCACTCCGTGAAGTACTAATAAATGCATGCAAAATAAAGCAGGGGGAGAGTTGGGCGCGCTATTGCCGCCTTGCATCCCAGCACCAGCATGTTTGCCCAGGGCCGGGTCCTTGCCCGTCTTTTCTTTGTAGGCCGCATACTATGCGTAGAGGAACACCTCTTTTAAAGCGCAGGATAAATAAGCAGGCTTGCTGGCAGTTTTTGGTATTGCAGCGCCACACCAAGCCATGGCACTGCTTGTACTCTGGCGGCATCAGCCAGAGCTGGCCCTGTCAAGGTCTGCGTGAGCGACCAGCCCTGTTCTTCCCAATAAGTTACTGCTGCCTTGTGCTACAGTGCTTACGCATATTGTTGTATATAGCCTGTAAACAGAGCAGCGCATCCCGTGAAGTTACCACTGACTTGAGTGAGTAGAATGAGTTGCAGGCAGGCCAGCCACTCTCCCCACACCCAAGACGAGCACACCAGTGCGACATGGGCAAGCCCCCTGTAGGCAGACTGGCAACAGGATGGTAGCTATATAACGCAGAGGCTAGCACACAGAGCAGGTTTGCCAGCCCGCTGTGCCAAGAAGGCGCGGCGGCCGCACGGTGGTTGTCAGGAAGCGGGCTGCATATCTGCGTCGACTGTCTCCCCAGCGGCAGCCGCCGCGCGCGTGCGCTTGGCCGCTTGCACAGCCGTTTTCCTCTTGGTCTTGCCTGCAAGCAGCCGTGCGAGCTCTGTCAGGCAAACGCGGCTGCCACCAGTCGCGGCCGGTGCCCGGCCACTCCCTTGTCAGGTTCAAGCGGCTGCGCACCTGTGCGCTTGCCGCCAGTCAGGCTGAGCTGCTGCTTGTGCTTTACGGCCGCTCCAACCTTCTTCTTTGCTGCACGCTTCTGCGTCTTCCTAGCTTTCAACACATCTTTCTTCCTGTTGTTGAAGGCCATCCCAGGCAGCTGCCGCACTGTGAAGCCCCGATGGGTCGGTGTGCTCTCTGAGAGCTCAGTAGGCACACTCAGCTCAGATGGTTCATCTTTCACGCAACTGCGGGAGAGCAGGCTGCCTTGACTTGTTTGCGCTCAACTTCGTTGTGGAGAGTTGAGGGAGCAAAGTAAGAATCTTAGCAGGGCAGACGTCCAGAGCAGCTAAGCCAGACCCTCAAGCCAGACCCTCCAGCTCTGAGTTACATGGGGTAGGTTTGCTAAGGACAAGCTTATTTGCAGCATGCAGTGAAAAGTGCAGTGAGAAGTCCCTACACCTCTGGAGCCAGGGCTATTATAGCAACATAGCAAGCAGCACTTCTGGCACAGCACAGTGCCCCAAGAACACATACAGCTCAACAAACCACAGCAGTACTTGATGATACACAAGCAGGCGTCGCGTATAGTCGTGCAAACTTGTCGCAGCGCGGGCGCACTGTGCCAGTGGCATGTGATCGCATGCGCTGCAGGCCAAGCTGCATCTGCGCATGCGCTGGCCTGCTCGAACTCGCGTCCTTCCTGCCAGGTGTCGTGTCTCCGGCTCGAGGCGGTCCACATCAATGGCACTGATCACCCTCGGCCATAATGTGTCACCTACGTTTTTGCCGGCCTCGCCTCCTGCATGCCATGGCCGTGCACGGATGGCCCGCTATCCCTGCCAATCCCGCTCCCTGCCTGGCTGCTGGCCGGCCGGCCACTGCCGGGCGCCGCAGCGCCATCCGCCCTCCCGCTCTGCGCCACCGCGGACCCCGCCGCGCACGCCGCTTTGCCCTTCACGGCGGCGCTGCACCTCTCCCCGCCCTCGCCCATGCCGCCGGCTGCCGCCGCCGCCGCTGCGGGGCGCGCGGCGCTGTCGCTCGCGCTGCGCCCGACCAGGCCCTGCGCCTCGCTTGGCTGCAATCCTACGCCCGCTGCCGCCCTGCCTGGAGCAGCGCCCTCCGCTTTGCAGCCATCCGCATGCTGCGGGGGCGCCAGCTGGGAATTGCAGCCTGCGACCGGCACGTTCGCGGCGGCGCCCACCGCGCCGCGCCTGCCAGCGGCCAGCGCCTGCGCGGGCAGCGCCGCGCTGCCCACAGCTCCATCCATGCTCCGCGCAGCAGGGCGCTGCGGCGCGCGCCCCGACCGCGTCACGCCGCCCAGCGCTCCGGCGCCCTCGCGCGCGCTTCCCGCGCCGCCCCCATTACGGGACGGCGCTCGCCTGGCGGCCTCCCCCACCGGGTCGCGCGCGTCCGGGCGCGGCTGCTCGCGTCGCGGCTCCGCGGGCCCGTCCGCCGCGGCGGCGCCGCGCAGCGCGCCTGGCAGCACGTCCGGCAGGCCGCCGGCGGGCGCGGTCTCCGCGCGGCGCAGGCTGTCCAGTAAGGCGCCCCAAATCGGCGCGCGCCGCCGCTGGCCGCCGCGCCTGGTGCGCGCAGCGCGGGCGCGCCGTCAGCCAGCCGTACATGCAACGATGCGATGTAATCACCACATATCCGAAACCAGACTCAAGCTTTCCGGCATGCATGCCCGGAGCCATGCCTGGCCCGGCACGGTGCTGCACGGGTTTCAGGCCCCGCACGCGCACGGGCCTTCCGCAGACGCTCGCGGCAGCATGGTGCAGGGCTGCGGCGGCGCGCCTGCCGCCGGCCGCCTCGCTGCCGTCCGCGTCGGACTCGGACTCAGAGGAAGACGACGAGGATATGGCGCCCTCCGGGCGGCCCTTCTCCAGCGCCCGCGGCCCGGCCAGGCCTGCTCCCCGAGTGGAGACCTGTCACTCGACTGGCCCTGCACAGGGGGCGATACAGCAGCACAGTATTGAAATATGTTGACGCATGCTTGTGAGGCAAGCGGCGCTCCTGAGGCAGGCAGGCTGCTGCGGCGCAGCGCCGCCTGGCGTGCTCGCAGGCACTGAGGCGCCGCTGGGCAGAGCTGCAGGGCGGGGTGAGAGGCTGCCGCTCTGGCCCAGCGCCCGCGCACCAATGATGAGCAGCCCGAGCGGTGCGCAGATGACGATGGCCAGCACGCCCGTGTTCAGGATGTCGCGCGCCCAGCCCTGGTACTTGTGCAGGTCGGGCGAGCCAGCCATGTTCTGGTTTACCAGGTCCAGCGGCAGGCCGCCCAGTGCGCCCTGGATCGTGGCCTGCCGCCGCCGCGTGCGCGCACGCACAGGCCGTCACCGCGAGAGCGCGCTGTTGCACTACATCAGGCGGCAGGCGGCCCGCTGCGCCCCTGCTCATGAACCTGCCCCCGCCCCAAACGCCGTGCCTGTGACGCCGCATGTGCTGGCCTGAGTGCCATGCATCGCCTGCCCATGCAGGGCGCCCAGCACTGCAGCGGGCCTGGGGGGTCGCGTTCGGCAGGGCCGGCGCATTTGCCGCGCGCTCATGGCTGCGTGGGTCGCACCTTTGGCACCCAGGACGCGGCCATGAAGACGCGCTCGGCGAGCGTAAAGCCGCCGCCGCGGCACAGCGCCAGCGCCGCGGCGGGCACGCGCGTCAGGAAGCCGCCTGCGCAGTGCGTGCCAGGATCTGCCCCCGCCCAGGCGCTATGGAGCAGTGCACACAGCAAGCTTCCCGCAGAGGACCAGCGCCCTCCGCCACGCCCTCTGCTCTCTCGTTTGGACAGGCGCGGGCGCAGCGCCTGTCCGCCAGCGTCGCGCATGCTTGTGCACAGCCAGTGCCCAGCCAGCCAGCCCACTGCTGGTGCGTGTCACTGACACGCACCGACGAAGACGAGCAGCACAGCCTTGGGCCACAGGCTGCTGTTGATCGTCTTGAAGTCGATCTCCGCGCCGATCGCCCCGAACAGCAGCGGCATCACCTGCGCGGCCGCGCCAGGCCCCTGGGGCGCTTCCATGCCGTCGGGTCATAAGGTTAGGGTCCCCTGCCGCCTGCAACAGAAAGCAGCGCGCGCCCCACGCGCTGCCGCCCTTGCAGAGGAGCCTGGCTCGGCACTCATGCCCGTCCTTGCGTGAGACCAATGGCCGGGCGACGGCTTGGCCAAAGCAGCTCGCAGCACCTGGCTCGCATGGGCTCCGGGGGGCGCGCGCGCGCGCGCGTGCGCGGGCGGACCCCGCAGGCCGCACCAGGATCATCCACAGCAGCGCCAGCTGCGCATCCGCGGTCGCGCCGTGCTGCGGCGCCGGCCCAGCGGACAGCAGCCGCGGCTTGCCCATGCGCCAGAGGTACGTCGCGAACATGGCTTGCCCGATGCAGCCCTGCACGGCGCCACACCGGTGTCGGGAGGCCGGGCGATGCGCGGGCCTGCTGCACGGGCGCCGATGCTTGGAAGGCCACCCTAGCACAGCAGCCAACCAAGGCAGGAGGAGCACTGGGCCGCTCACAGCAACACGCATTTTTTTTTCTGCTCGTCTGGCTTTTCATGCCCCCAGGCTGTTCCGAGTGCAGGACAGGAAGCGCTGGGCAGAGGGCTGCACATGTGACTCTGACCCTGACCCCATCGTACCAGGGCGGCGGCGCCCAGGTAGTCCCAGCGGATGCCGGCGTACATCATGACCAGGCCCGACACCAGCACGACTGCCGCGCGCTTGGGCACGTTGTTCCACAGCTTCGTCCAGCTGCGCGCGCTCGCAGCACTCAGCACGCACGGGCGGCGGGCGCTCTCAGCCATGTATACGTGAAGCTCTGGGCCCGCGTTGCCTTCCCTACACACAGCTGACGTACCCTGTCCTCACGCAGCGCAGCATCTCCCGCTTTGCATGCTTTGGTTGCTGAAGCATACAAAGTCGAGGGACCTAACCATACAAAGGCAGGGTGACGTGTGTACAGTTCACGTCATCTGCCCCAACATGCAGCCAGCACGGACACACGAGAGCACCGCCATGACCCGGTTGGCTGCTCGTGCTGCCCAAGGAGAGCAGGATGCGGGGCGCCGGCCGGACGGACCTGCACAGCACGCCGCCGACGAGCGCCACAGCGATGCCAAACAGGATGATCAGCGGCCCGTGCAGCTTGGTCATGATGCCGCTGCCGCTGGGGATGGCAATGCCGCTCGCTATTGCAAACCCTGCGCACGCCCCAAACTCCCCTTCCGCGTCGCTTCCACAAACCCCGCAAGAGCGTGCAGCGCGCCGCAGGAAAGCGGGCGCAGCAGGATCGAAGCTTGCACGGCCGTGCGCGCTGCTGCATGCTGTGATCTCGATCCATTACCCAAAGCACTCTTTGCCACCAGCTCCTGCATACCCATACCCTTGTCCCCGCGTGATACACCCCTGCATGTTGAGACCGGCAGCCAGCCTGCCTGCGGCCGGGCGCACCGACGATGGCGAGCACGGAGTCGATGCCAGTGGCCGCCATCTCAATGGACGGGATGGCCTTCTCCTGGCCGTAGCCACGCCGCTGCAGCTCCAGCATGCCTGCGCTCCCGTGCGCTCGCTGCCTGAGACAGGGACAGTGCCTGAACCGCACGTGCCACTGCACTCAACAGGGAGCCCAGCTCAGGCTCGCGCGCACAGTCCACACATCCAGCCCCTGCCTGTACTCGCCGCCCGACCGGGCATCACGGCCGTGTCACCCGGCCCCACAGACGCGCCCGTGACCCGCATGCCGGCCGCATGCCAGAGGAGCGCAGCTGCCAGGTACCGCGACAACCCACAGGACATTGCGGCACCCGCCGCACGCCCGCCCGCGAGCGCGCAGGCTGGGCGGGTGGCGCGGCGCGCCCGTGACCAGCACGGTGGGGCTGAGCGCGGACAGGATGAAGCCGCCGGTGAAGCCGAGCGCGGGCGGCATGCCGTACACGCCGATGAAGACCGCGCTGTCCACCGCCGCCTCGCACAGCACCGGCATCGCGCCCAGCCTGCGAATGCGCCGCGCGCGCATCAGCGCATAGCCCCTCATGACACGTGCTATGTGGTGGCACCTGTTGCTTGTGTCCTATCCATGGGTGCTTGTGTCCTATCCCATGGGTACCGTCTTTGCGTTGTTTGAAGGTTTTCCTGTGCGGCAGCGTGCGCGGCCGCATGCGCGGGCCGCGTCGCGCACTCGGACCGGCCCCCGGTCCGCGCGTGGCCGGCTCCGCGGCGACGCGCCTGGTCGCGCGCGCTTTGCGCGCGCACGCAGGCGACGGGTGGGGCGCTGGGCGTGCAGCGAGGGGAGCAGGGCCCGGCCGCTAGCATGTCGGCAGCTGCAGGCAGGTGATCAGGCCTTCTGAGCTGCTCACTGGCGGCCCCCCTCCCTGCAACCACCCATGGGGCGCGCTGCGAGCCCGCCCGGCGGCCGAGCGCGCGCCTGGCGACCAGACAGCCCGCGCGCTGGAACGCCTTCTCGTCGATCTTCAGGCCGGCGCGCAGCAGGATGACCGCGAGCCCGCCCGAGCGGATCTTGGCCGACCAGTCGTGCGGCAGCGCGATCGCGTTGGCGTTCTGCAGCACCGCGCCCATGACCAGCATGCCCAGCAGCGCCGGCATGTTGAGCTGCGCGCGCGCGTAGAAGCGCATGGAGCCCCGGTGCAGCCGTGCATCACAGACCGGCCGCACCCTTCCCGTGCAAGCGCAGGCATGCGCAGCAATGCTGGCACCCTCGACTGCGCGCTCAGAGAGCAGGTCCGGCTCTGCATCCTGTGTCACGCTTTGCGTGCAGTGAATGCAGCAACCTGCGGGCCTGGGTATACTGCCAGCCCGCCCCAGCACCCGCGATATCCAACAGCGCCCATAGCACAGAACGACCTGCAAGTGCACCAGCTGTGCCCCTGTGCTGAAGCAGTACAATCTGCATGGCTGGCGGCAGGCTTGCATAAAGCCCCCCTTGCCAACTTTCAACCCCCAAGGCCGCTAATCAAGTGGCAGGACGCTGGCGCGGCGAGCCCCTTGCTGCCCATATACTTTCTCACACGGGTACGCAACAGACACCTGGGTCACACGATGCGGCGGTGCACGGCTTTGAGGCAGGCACACGCGCAGGGCGCGGAGGGAGGGGAGCGCCTGCGTCGCGACGTAACCGCCCACGTGCGCGCACGCCCAGATGAGGAAGACCGACCAGCCGACCCCGAACGGCAGCATGACCTCCCCGCCCAGCGCCAGGTACAGCCCGGCATAGATGCCCACGCCCAGCGCCAGGTAGCCTGCGAGGCGCGCGCCCGCGTCAGGCCGCGCCGCGACCAGGCGCAGCTCGGCCGCTCAGCGCCGGGCCTCAGCGTATGACTGAGGCTGGGGCGGCGCGGCCTCCTCGCACAGCGCGACGCGTCCGCACAGCGGCGCTGCCCACGCTGAGCTCCCGCCTGCTTTCCAGCGAGCCACGCAGTCAGGGTTTTTAACCCTTTGCACATGGTCCTCCCTTGGCACGCGGCGCCAGGAGCAGATGCCCCTGAACCCCGCCAGTCAGCCAGCATGTGACTGGTGTAGAGACCAGCGCAACACCCGCCCCCGGCGTTAGGGAGACCGGCGCCTGCAGCTCACAGGACTCACGTTGCAGACACAACCCGGAGCTTGTATGGCTGAGAGCAGTGGGCCTATCTCCAGGACTCGTCTATGAGTGCTCGCTCAAGGATGGCGTACACATGGCGAGCAAGTCACGGAGATGCACAAGAACTCCACAATCTTGTTTCCTGGCGTGTTGCCTCGGGAGCTATGAGCATGTGCTCAATCGGTGGAGAAGACAGGGGGAGCACGCGGCTGCTTAGCTGGACTTTCTCAGCTAGGAGTGAACCAGTCAGCGCTCACCTTCACCGACCCGTGGAGGTGCTGCTTGCACAGCACCTGCAACAGTTTCGCTTGCAGTATGTATGAAGTACACAAAGCGTGCAGCGCACCAGCAATGGTTGTCAGCGTTCCATAGTGACGGCGCAAGCCCTGCAGCACGCTGCACGCGGCGCGCGCGCCGCACGGTGAGCCACGCACACGCCACCGGGAGCGGCACGCTCTTGGACGCACAAGCGCAGGCGAGGCTTGGAAGCGCCAAGCATACCTGTTTGCTGCACGTCTCCGGCGTGAGCGCCGTGACCGGTGGATGTGCACCACTCTGTGCTCATTTACACCAAGATCTGGGACGATGTTAGCGGGTTCAGCGCCGGTGGTTGAGAAGGCATTGACAACCGCGTCGTCCCCGCTCGCAACCTTTTTCTCCTGTAGCTGCATGCTTACACGCACTTGCACTTGCACTGCGACAGCATGCTATATGTGTGGTCTCTGCTGCTGCGCTGTACAGGCACTGAGCAGTTGACTTCTGCACCTCAGCAGGTCACGGGAAGGTGACCATCAGAAAGTTGTACTTGAGGGGCACTTGGTGAGCTCTGGGGTTGCATGAGTTATGCCCACAAGAGCCCCTGGTGAAACGGGCACGCTTCTCTTGCAAGTGATGCCTCGCATCACAAAGTCACCTCTCCTGGAGCACAATGAGGCACACTGAGGGAGGCGCTCGCATGCTGAGCAGCTGGGCTTCAGCCCCAAGCGGGGGCCTCAAGGAGCTTCTGCAGAGCATGGCTCCCAAGCCTCTCCCCTGCCATGCGGCCTGACAGACGCGCTGGTGGCAGCACAGCGCCCTGTCCCTCGGCACTCATAACAACACCCGTGGCTGGCGCACGAGAAGCGTGCGTGCTCTGACTGTGGCGGTGTGCAGAGCCCGCTCAGACAGCCGAGCAGGTGCATGGCAGCGCTTCCGGGCGGTCTGCGTGCCTGAATGGAGCACGAGCACAGCCGCACTTCCCTGCGCCTCGGGCGAGCAGGGAGTAGATTTGCACTTATCTTGCGTCTGCTCCCCTGCTCGCCCGAGTGCACGGCCCAGGATGCTCCACTGGTTCCCGGCCTGAGCTGAGAGCACCACCCCTGCGGCACGCATGTCTGCCTATGCAGACAAGCGGTTGTCTGCCACCTGACAGCCTCCTTCCCTCCAAAAGCCAGACCTGCAGACATGACACGCCGTTCGCGGGTGCCCCGCGCGCGCCGGGGGCCGGGCTGTGATGGCATGCAAGGGAGGGTGCGTCATCGGAACAGCCCCGAGGACCAATGACATCCAATAAGCTACAGCGCTCTCACACCACGCACTCCAGACGTGCTTGCGCTGCACCGCCTCGTTGCAGGTAAGCAGCCACCAGGCCAGTGCAGTAGGACGCAGGGCTTTGCATTCCGTACTGACCCGTACCGACTGCCCACCCTGACACGCTCAGCTCAGGACTCTCGGCCTGCCCAGCCCCAGCTCAGAGGCAGCACGCCCAGCTACGTTGACCCGCGACAATGGGCCCCAGCACAGCAGCTCGTCCGGCCTGCCGTAGCGGCCGCCCCTGCGCGCCCGTGTCCCCGCCGTACGCGGGATACGGCCCCGCCGCATGCATGCATCACCTGTATTGCGGCGCCAGCTCGCCCTCGCGCACCTGCGGCAACAGAGCTCGGTGTGCAGCACAGTACTCCATGGTGGTGGAGATGTATGCATCCGGTAGGAGATGCAACAAACACGTGAGCAGGGCATCATGCAGGTTGAGGTTTGCCGCACCATGTAGTAGTTGGCTTGGAACTCTCTGTTGCTCAGCCAGGCATCCAGGATGTCTCTGGTCCCCTGCGCCGCGCCACGGCGTACTTACCTCCACGCCCCCGCACTTGCCCACAATGCCACACCTGGCAGACGGCGTACGCATGCAAGCCTATGAATCACGCACAGAACGCCTCCAACCATTGCGCTGGAGTGAGCCCAGCCTTGGGACAAGCAGTGGCGTCGCACTTTTTAATGTACATCACAATCGCGGCCACAACCCATACTTCGATCGCGCTCCATGCCGGCGCAGCGGCGCGCGTGCGCGCCTTCTGGTAGCGGGCCTGCGCGTCGAGCGTGTTGCCAGCCACATGCGGCGTCATGCCATGGTGCGGCATGGTGCGCCACGGGTGGTCCTTCGGCGCCGGCTGCACGTCCCAGACGTCGCCTGCGCCACAGCGGCAGCCCTCAACAACTGCTCCGTGCTGCCCGTCCTGGCCCCTGCGGTTCTCCACTGACATGCGGCATAACCCCTCTAGGTCACCTGCAGCCTTCTTTCAGGGGGAAGCAGTGTCAAGCAGGCGCCGCCCCCAGTTTGGAAAGCACAATGGCAGGCGCCCGGGTCTGCTTGTGTCATTGCACTCGAGTCCGGGAGCGCGTCCAGGGCGGCCGGGGCTTCGCGGCCCCGGCCCGGCCGAGGGCGCACCAGCATAGCCCAGGATGTGGCCCTCCTCGAGCGCGTCCGCGAGCGCCCGCCGGTCCACGATCGCGCCGCGCGACACGTTGACCAGGAACGAGTGGAATTTCATGCTCCTCAGGCGCGCCGCGTCAAACAGGCCGCGCCTGCGCGCCCGCGCCCGGCGGCGCTGACATGCGCTTCACTGTTGATGAGCCTGTGCCTGGACACGGCCAGTGCCTGCTGTGTGAGAGAAAATGGTAACGGGTGCCTCAGCGAGCAGCGAGCGGCGCACGTCTTGTCGGTGAGCGGGACGTGGATGGTGACGACGTCCGCGGTCGAGATGACCTCGTCCATGTCGGCGAACGTGGCGCCCAGCTCGCGCTCCACGTCCTCCGGCAGCCGCTTGTAGTCAAAGTACTTGAAGCCCGCCACATTGAAGCCCTGGCAGCATGTGAGGGTCAGGTGCGCATGCGCCAATGATGTGCGTCGACCCTCCACCTCCATGATCCCATTGGCGGCCAGCTGTACATAACACTGGGTTCTCGCCAGACCGTCCCTGCACACCACAGCTTCACGACCATCACCAGGTCCCGACTGCCACTGGTGCCCCGCGAGACTCTGGCCTGGCATGCCTCTGCCTCATTATATGCACCGCAGCAGCTCAGCCGCGCATGTAACTGGCAATTGCATCCCACACCAGCTTCGCCACCACCAGATTCGCCACCCAGGGACTGGGGTGGCCCTCCAACGGGACAGCGGCGACCCCACCCTCACGGTGTCACCTGCCTTGCATCTGTGCCCAAGCTGGTGCGCCAGGGCAGGCGTGCACTCGCAGCAGCGGGGGTGCCACCTTCAGGCGCTGCATGACCAGCTTGCCAATCGCGCCCGCGCCGACCACCCTGCACGCGCACAACAACCACCGCTTCACTTTGACCTTCTTGAGCGAATTACGATGGCGCCCAGGGGACCCGCTCTGCTCTCTTCATTACAGCTTGACAGGTTTGCAGGCGCAAATCACCATGCTCCATTAGTGCAAGGAACCTGGGATGACGCTCAGGAAGCTACGCCATATCACGCGGGTCCCGCGTCACGCAAGACGCGCAGAAGGCGGGCGGCACGGCGCGCCCGATGTGCTTCCCCTCGATGTCGTGCGCGATGGAGCTGGCCTCTGCCAGGTTCCATTCGCCGCTCACGATCTGCCGGTGGCCCATCGGGTAGTTGCGCACGATGGCCAGGATGCAGAGCACCGCTTGTTCTGCGGTGCTAACCGTGTTGCTGCCTGCACCACCACAGTACACCTGCTCATTTGCACACTGTGCAGAGCCGGCCGTCGCGGCGCCCGCTTGCTGGCCGCCTGCAGAGAACGGGGCAGCAGCCAGCAAGGCCAGCGCGGTGTGGAGGCACCAAGACAATGCTCATTGCTACTCGTGCCCGGGTGCATCAGGGGAGCCAGTGTGGACAGCTGCATCGCCGCGAGGTGCTTGAGCATGGCAAAGACTGGATCACACCGGTCACCTCGGCCACAGTGAGCCCTGCCTTGGCCGCGGCATGCAGGTCCTGCGCGCATGGGTCAGCGGGAAAGTGGGTTGCCGTTGAACCTGGTAATGTTAAGCTGATGCATAGCAGAGCATCCATTTTCCTGTTTTCATACACTGGCCATAAAACTCAGACCTGCACACAGGCATTGCCAGGGTGTGAGGGCAAGCAGAGGCAGCGCTGCATGAGAGTGCAGATGGCAGGTACTTCTACGCTGGCGGAACAGTCAGGGTTTCTGTCCCTGGTTAGGGTCCCCCACCACATGGTCGCTGCCGATTCCCGCCGTGATGGCCAGCTTGAGGTTTGGCGCCTGCGCGCGCAGGGGGCGCTCGCCCCGTGCGTCTGCTCTGCACCCGCGCGATGGTGCCCCATTTGCGCGGTCCACAATGCGCCTCCATGCAGGTCAGCACTTTACCGCAACAGACTGCCTCGGCCCAGCAACATGGCCCGGCACTGCCTGTGTGGATGGCGCATGTGTGTATCTGGAGGCGGGCGGGCCAGGAACAAACAGGCAACAGGTCTGCAGGCGCTCGCCTTGCTGATCAAATCCCTGGTGACGTAGGCCGGGTGGAAGGGCGTGCTGATGATGATGTCGGTGTCGGGCAGGTGCCGGGCCATCTCGCTGTTCTCGCCGTCCTTGTCTGAGGCGCACCCCGCCGCACTCAGCAGCAGTGCTGTGCTGCGGCGCAGGCGCACTTTCTCATGCAGGGCTGGCGCTTTGCTCCATGCATGTTGTCATTTATTTCCCCGCGCGCCTCCCCTGTAGCAGGCCCACCCAGGAGCAGCAGCACCAGAACTGATACACCGCTGTGCATGCGGCGCTCTTGCGAGCGCGGCGTGGTGGAGGTCCCGACCTGCAGTGACAACATACTCGCAGTTGCGCTCCTCCAGCCAGTCGCGCAGGCCGAGCTCGTTCTCCACGCAGGAGATGTGGCCCGGGTTCTTCGCGAACGACCCCGCGACCGGCAGCACGGCCAGCACCTTCTTCCGGGCGCCCTGCAGGGCCGCGCGGTGTAACATACTGCTGTCATAAAGCGAGACAGACGAGAGAAAGCGCGGTGACCACCCATAGCACAGCCCTCTGACTATCTGTCAAAGTCCTGCGACCCCACCAGGTGGCGCTGTGCTATTTTGCAGGGAGTAGGTAGCCTGGGTGCCCAGAGGTCGCCTGCTCTTGCTTGCGTGGCCAGCATTGCTTCTCACGCCCGGCAGCACTCCTGTGAAGGAGGCTGCTGTCAGATAGGACACCAAGGGCTCCGCCACCAAGGGCTCAGCTCTCGAGCAGACAGCTCTGCCTTACACTCCCGCCCCGCCCCCTTGTCTGCGCCAGAGCCCGCCTGCTCCTGACTGTTCCCCCTTCAATGAAGCTGTTGAGCACTGCCACTGTGGCAGACAGAGCTGGTCACAGTAGGCACGCACTGAGCGCCAGCGAGATTGACGCGCTATTAATTGCCCTGCAACAGGACTGCGGAGCGATAAGGTGTAGGCCCTTAAGTTCGCTTGTTAGCTTCTCCCCGAGTAGGCATGGTATGCCTGACACTAATGCGCACTGATGGTTTCAGGGCAGCAAGCGCGCAGTGGTAAGTACAAAAGGCAATCTGCGGGCGTCCACACCCCTGGAAAGCAGACAGTCGCACACAGCTCCGTTCTGCAGGTGCACATAGCAGACATGGCAGACAAGGTTTCCGGGATGCATCAGTCCGCGTCACTGATGCATCCGCATGAGTACAATCAGCCGTCCTGGCTAATGCCTCAGCGCCAAGCGTGAAATACCTTCTCGGACACGCGGGCGTGGTCAGCGGTGGAGCAGACGGCGCTTGCAGAGAACAGCTGGCGCTGCGTGTGTTGTGCTGCAACAGGAAGGTGGGCGGACGGCACCAAGGCCTGGGCGCACACGCGTACCGCTGGCGCGAGAGCCCGGTACCTGTTCATCGTTGCACGGAACAGCGGGAGATTGTTCTATGCCCGACTCGGCGAGCCTTTGTTTCACCTGTCAACCCTGCAATTGCCCTCAGCAAGCCTTGCAATGTGAATCTCACTGGCAGCTATACTATAGCTATAGTATAGCCACAGTTGTAGATCGAGTTATACTAACATCTTGCGCAGATTGGGAGCCTGGCGCACTGCAAGCACAGGACATCTTAGAGCCGCACACCAAACTTGAAGGTGCACACCACCTCCTCTGGTGCACTGCGTGTCTTTGCTACACTGCTGAGATCATGCTTGGCGTTGCTGTCTCTGCGCTTAATTGCTTCTAAAAGCTGACCGTATGTATATGTGCTTTGCTCAGCGAGTTGCATTGGGAACTGCTTGTGCTACTAAAACAGTGCGCACGCAATACTTTTGCACCCATCGCAGCCCCAGCTGCGAGGGTGCTGTGCTGCATTGACACGGCGCCTGCACATCCTGCAGGACTAGCTACTGCCAACGCGCGCACCTGCTGCCGAAGCCCTTACCTGCACGCCGGCAGCCCATGGCGCCCTTCCCGCCTGACGCGGCGGTGCTCCTGGAGCTGCCCGCGAGCGAGCTGCTGCGGTTGCAGGAGAGCACCGCCTTCCGCACGCTGCTGGCCCAGGTGCGCCTGCTCACCTTGTGGCCCCCCGCCCTGGCAAGCTGCCAGTGCGTGAGGAAGCTATCTGCGCGTCTGTGCACTGAGCGTCTCCTGCGCAGTCGCGCCATATGTGCAGTGTATGCTGTCTCAGACGCTCAGCTTGAAATCGCTGGAAGCAAGGAAGCGGACCCCCCTTTTAATTGGCCACTGACGCGTCAGTACAGAGGCTTTCAAGCGAGCCAAACACTGTCTGCACATTGATTTGGAGGCACGCTGGCAGGTAAGACAGATGTTTGCGCTTTTATTTTTATCTGGAAGCACTTGGCCAGTTCTGTAAGTGATGCAAATGATCCTGTTACCGACTGGCAAAAGGAAATGTAAGCACAGCTCAGCATGCATGCCCTTTGCACGTGAATGGAAGGTTTAGCATTCAGGCTCAGAGACACAGGTCTTTAACGCTCATGCTGTTCGTCTGTGACAGTGCTGGGCTGCTCACTTGGCAAGCTCAGACAGCATGCCTTCACTTGGCATTCATAGCTGTATAGCACCCATGCGGCAACCACTTGCATGGATTCTCGGTGTGAAGGTGCTGGTACGGTGCGTTAGGAGCCCTAGCACGCGCAGGTGATGGATCGCGAGGAGGAGGTCGTGGACGTGTGGCACGAGGGCGATGTGCGGTACGAGCGCGTGCTCAACCGACCGGACTACGAGAAGTGGGTGCCAGCAATTGGCCGCCGCTATGTCAAGCCAAAGGCGCGGCGCGCGTGCCCTTTGTGTGTAGCCCACTGTGCCGCGCTCTGCCACATGCGAGCGCAGTGTGATGTAACCAATGTGTGGGCATGCGGAGCACATGCCATGCACGTGTGGAGTTCTGGGGCGGTGGCTTGAAAGCGTACTATGCTGCTTTGCGCAATGTCAATTGTGCATGCACATGCAGCACACACTGGGCTGGGCCCACAGACAGCTCGTGTCCACAGGGCGAGAGAGGCGAAGCGCATTCTTGCTGCCTTCAAGGCCCAATGCGCGTGTGCCTCTACTGGGCGCGCAGGACATCGAGTTCATCGACATCATAGAGTACGACCCGCGCCAGATGCAGGCGTCGCCGTACCGCATGCGCATCCAGACCAAGCTGCCCTCTGCAGGCGACCGGGTGCGCCCCTCATTGAGGAATGTCATCTGCGCTTGCATTTGCTTCCCACTGGAACCAGTCTGCTGAGTTACCCTTGCCTATGACAATGATGCCTGTGTCAACGTATCTGCCTGCGACCGCTGTGCCCAAAGTAGTATGCACTGTAGAGCTAACTAGATATGTCTGCGAGCGCAGGTCAAGATCGACCGCACGATTGTGATCGAGGAGACAGGCAGCGGGCAGTGCCGCTACCGCATCACGGGCAATGTCAAGGTCAAGATGTTCGGCATCGGGCACCTGGTGGAGAAGCAGGTCATGGCCAACAGCGTGGACAGCCTGTCCATGCTCGCCGAGGTGGTGCAGCGGTGCGCGGCTGCCACGCCCGGGGAGCGCTTTGGTCTTAGGGCTGACATTTGTTCAGGTGCTGGGTGGCTGAGGTGCGGGGTGGCTGAGGAGCGGGTGCGGTCGGCATGGCTGGCAGTCCGGCCGAGCGCGCCGGGCGGTGCAGCAGTGTGTAGCTTTTATGTGTTGTCGTGATTTACCTGCGAGCTAGGTGCGATCGTCAGCCCGTCTGCATGGACAGGTTGTGATAGTGGCCATTGAGGGTCAACACCTTGCTCGTGACGCGCCTTGCTCGTGACGCGCAACAGGTTTGAGCGCGTGCATGGGAGCCTGCGCCGCAAGACGGCTGGTGCCGGCGGCGCCGGCACCGGCGCGGACATGGACCAGGATGATGGCCCGCCCGAGGACTTTGACGACATGGGCTTTGTGTCCTCTGTCCTGCAGGCACGGCCACATGATGGGCATCGCAACCGTCATAGCCATCCCTGGACATTCGCATGTTTGCAGCTGAGTGCAACCTGCACAGTATGGTTTACGAACTGGCCCAAAAAAATGCATCAGGCACATTAAGGTCTTTGACGCTATACAGTCACAGTTGACACGGCTGGATGCAGACTAGCCTGCTAGCCTGCACAGCGCTTTGGGGCACAGCCTACCCGCTGCTTACCAGATTTTCTGCTTAACGGACTTTCTGGAAGCATGCCCATTTCCTGATGGTACGTTGCATGTCGCAAATCCCCCGTGTCGGTGTCGCGCAGGAGCCGTATGCAGAGGGGCCGCAGCGGCCGGAGTCCGACGACGACAACGACGAGAGCGAGCTCAGCAACGACAATGACGAGGGGAGCAGCAGCAGCGGCAGCTCCTCCAGCGACGACACGCGCTTCGGCCCGGAGGCCTCAGGCGGCAGCTCCGCCAGCCTGGTGCGCGCTGCCTGGCACCCGTCGCACCATCTCCAAACAGCACGGGGCATGTCACCTGGCGCCGATCGCATGGGGCACACGGGCGAGAGGGGCATATGCTTGAAGGAGCACTGTTTGACACACGTCGCAGCGTGTGGGAATGTGTCTGGTTGTTGCTGGCCCTAGACTGTATGTGACAGGCAGGTGGCGGACAGCTTGACCTCACGACTCCTGCCTCTTGAATGTACACTGTATGTGGTCTGATGGCAGCGCGCATAAGTGTCAGGTACTGTAGACCAGGCAGCAGGGTATAGTGCAGGCGTGCAGCTCTCAGGCGTTGCCGCAATGTGTTTACTACGGCCGTCACGCTGTGGTGCGGCAGGGGTGCTCGCCGCCGGGCTCGCTTCCTGAGGCGGCCGGCCGGCCGCTGCTGCGGCAGGGGACTGTGTACCATGACGCAGGTGCTGCCTCCTCCCGTCTGGCAGAGCGCTTCACCTGTAGGCTCTTTGGCCCTGTGCTGTGACCGGACGGTCAGGATGACCTCTGTCCTGCCGAGTGGCTCACACGCCTGACTCTATACGCCGTTGTCTGTTACACCTGTTGCTGTGAAGGAGCGGGCGGCGGCGCTGTGACGGAGCGGCCTGATGACGCTTGACTAGATAGGGCTGCATGGCAACTGGCTGTACCACACAGCGGTGCAATTTAGCGGTGTGCTAGGCCTGCGAGTAGCAGCGGCTGCCATGCATGGCAAACATGTTGGCAACCAGCAAAGCCCCGCCGCGCAGAGGAGCGGCTGGGCATGGAGGCCGCGCCGACAGCGGACGTGGACCCCGCAACTGCGGCCGCCATGCAGCGCGACATGCGCCGCGTTGACACGCGGCTCGCGCGCCGCGGGCGCCCCGAGCCCGGCACGCCGGTGGACCACGTGCACGTGGGCACGCGCGAGCGCCGGCGCCGGCGCCGTGCCGAGCGCGCCGCGCGTGCAGCTGGTGCGCGCAGGCTGCTTTGCTTCTGCCTAGGGGCAGCATTGAACAGGCTTGGGTCCACCTCACAGGCCAGGCAGCCGTCAGGCGGCACGTGGACTCGGCCGCTGAGGCAGACGCGTGCTGACGCCGCGACAGCTCCAGCCGCTTGCTTCCATACCAAAGCTGGCCCTGCAACTACAGCCGTGTCCTGCTCTGTGCGTGCCTTCGGCATGCGCATGCAATCCTGACTCATTGTCACTGGCACTGCTGCAGGCGAGGAGCCGGGCAACGCCGCGGCCAGCGGCGCCGGGGCAGACGCCGGCGCGGGCGGGCGCCACCGTCACCGCCGGCACCGGCACCGCGACCGCGTGCGCACGGAGGAGGACTCGCGCCGCGTGCAGCGCTGGCGCCGCGACAAGGAGCGCTGGCAGCGCTTCTGGGCGAAGGCGGTCGTGCGCGACGTGCCCGCCAGCCGGCGCACCGGGCGGCTCGTGCGCCTGGCCAACCTGCTGCACCTGGGCGAGGGTGCGGCCGCCACCACCTTCTCGATCCCCGCTTATAAGGCACCGGCGTCTTCGGGTTGAACTGTTAGATTTTGGATCAGCAACCGAGGGACCTTTGGACAAGTACTTGGATAAGTACTGCGTGCAAATGAGCAGCAGCTTGTGTGTAAATTAGGGGAAGAGCATTGTGCCATGTGATGTCATCACAGCACCGAGCCGAGATGCGCCATGCCACGATTTCATCGAGGGAGTGCGGCGAGAGAGCCAAATGTGGTGCCAGCAACAATGCCGGGATCCTGCTGACAAGCTGTGCTGCGGCAGCGGTCGGCTGGCTCAAGATCCATGCGCATCGTGACCACCGCCATGGCGACTCAGCGAGCGAGCCGGCCGACGCGCCCAAGGAGGCCAACGGCGGCAGCACGCGCCGCGGCTTCCGGCAGAGCGTGCGCGCCCTGCTGTGTGCCGTCAATGCTGCTCTCTGTGCACCTCCCAGAGTTTTTTCAGCTAGTAGTCGGAGCACGGCTGCCAGCCGTCTTGCTGTGAAGAGACCAGATTGTGGCGGTGCACGTGTGCCGCACGCCTTGACAGGCGTTAGTGTAGCGTAACAGTGTGTGAAACAGCGTAGGAGCGTTGAGCATGCAGATGGAGGGGCATGTGAAAACGCGAGGGACGTGCGTGCAGGTCAAGGACAAGTGGCATGACCTCAGCTGCCACGGCAAGGCTAAGGATGGCGGTGCCGCTATGGAGACCGTGAATCCCGCAGCTGCCGGCAAGGAGTGAGCAAGGGATGAGCGCGTGCGTCTACAGTCTTGGTGGTGCATCACAGCGTAGCGCAAGAGTGGTGCGTGGACATGAAGGCGGAGCACATGGCAGTGCATTCTTAAACTTACAACCGAACACCTGGCAGTGAGCCAAGAGCAGAGCGAGCAGCTAGGTGCGGCTGAGAGCAGGAACGAACAGTCACCTTGGGGGCTGTGACAGCACACGTGCGCAGGCAGACTTAGAATAGTACACGCAAAGGAACCTGTTTATAGCGTATGTGTCATTTTTCTGATGTGCATTAGCGTATTCATCTTCTGCATATTGATGTGTTTTCAGGTAGGGATGGTACGTCTTCCAAGGACGTGCAACAATGACATGCTAGCACTGGTCAAGGTTGTAGCTGACTTTTTAGATGGACTCACATTTCGTCTGGCTGCTCCAGATGGGATGCATGAGCTGCATCACACTATGATGTGGGTTACCCAACTCCCAGCGCGCCAGACGCTCTGCAGCGTGGCAGCTTGTAGGCAGGCCTCTGTGCTGACTTTTTACACCATGTGTAGGTAGCAGTTGCCAAATGCGCAAATAATGTGTGCGTTGGCAGTATACTTTACGTGGTGCAGCACGCTGATTTGCTCTTCGTGGCTTTGTTGTCCCCCCATGCATGCAGTCGCTGGTTGCATGCGGCTTTTGCAGCAGTGACGCAATGCTGCGTGAACAGAATGAAACATGGGCATGAACCCGAATGTGACAGCATGCCTGCACGCTGTTGTTGTCCTAAGCAGTGCACAGGAGTATTTAAGCTCAATAGCTGTGCCTGATTGCATGAGGGGTTCTCAGGAGTTGGCTGTAACAAGCTGTTTCAACTAGTGCGAAACGTGCGGTCACAATCCAGGCTAAGCACTCGGCATGTAGCATCCTGCCAAGTCACACATACAGCCGGGTCAAATGCGATCCTACATATATGGCGTCTTGCTGGTGCAGAGGGCATGCAAGAGCTTTAGGCAGCCTGACTTGATTTTGCATAAATGCCAGGTTTGTCTACTACAAGAACAAGAGCATGCTGTGCAAGTAGGCGGGCGAGAGCAGAGTCACCGAACGGATCAAGAAGCCAGAGTCGCTGGCAGCAGAGACTTGCTGGCATCAGGCCTAGGACCTATGTGTCATACGAGGGTTATGTGGCACCTCTTGCCTCGAGAGGAGAGCAATTATTTCATTCACCAAAGACAAGCGTAAAGACAAGGAGTAGGTAAGCCTGCTAGCGCTTTAAGGATGACGGATGACGGGGAGGAGGTGTGAAATCACTTGCTGGAACTTTGCGAAGAGCTTTGATGTCACAGTGGCTGGGAGAGGAAAGGCTGTTTGCTGAAGACAAACAGCGGCTCACCTCTCAAGCATGTGCCTCCGGCAGGTGCTGCTGTACGTGTATGACCTGTCCAACGGCTTCGCGCGGCTCATGAGCCAAAGCCTCCTGGGCAAGCAGGTGCGCAGCCCGCCTGTGTCTCTGTGCACGCCTTGGAAGAGCTATGAAGTAGGCTACACCATATATGAGGCTACACCATATATGACTCCGTGGTCTAATTCTGTGGCAGACGTGCGGTGCGCTGCGGCCCTGCTTCGTGGGTGGCGCTGTAAAAACGTGCCGTGTGCTATGCACAGCTTGATGGCATCTGGCACACGTCCGTCGTCGTGGGCGGCGTGGAGACGTTCTTCGGCAACGGCATCCAGCGCGCCGTGCCTGGCGCCACGCCGCACGGCGCCCCCGTGCAAGTCATCTCGCTTGGGTGCGTAGCGCTGCCACGCGCTGGCCGCCTGCCTGCTTGCGCTGCACTCGCTGCTGTGTGTTTGCTCCGGCGATGCTGGCAGGCGTGTCCTGGGCTGCCTGTCCCTTGGCGTGCGTCTCGTCCTTGGTGGTCGGCGCCTGACCAGCGTGGCCGCGCACAGGGTTACAAGCGTGCCAGCGGAGCTCAGGGAGGAGTACTTGGCAGGCATGGGCCGAGGCCCGTTTGCGGCGAACAAGTACAGGTAACTGCAGCCGCGCCCTGATACAGGGCGCTGGCCTCATTCCAGCCCAGCGTGCTGCTGGCGGGCAGCTGCGGCAGCCCAAGCTGCTGGTACCATGCCTCCAGCGCAGCCGGGCTGCAGAGCACCTGCGTTCACGATATCTAATTTTGATCCGCGCAGCCTCATGTACCACAACTGCAACACCTTCAGCAACGCATTTGCAGAGTTCCTTACTGGCGGCGCAATCCCGGTGCAGCCCCGCTGCCGCGTGATTGCATCGCTTGCTGTCTCAGCGCATTCCGCACTGTGTCTGTACGCTGACAAGGTGTGCAGCACCACGTAGCTGACCTGGGGCACGGCTCTGGCAGGAGCACATCCTGGCGCTGCCAGCAGAGGTGCTGGCCACGCCGTTCGGGCAGCAGCTGGCGCCGATGGCGGGCGGCCTGCAGGCGCAGCTGCGCACGGCTGCGCCCCCCGCCCCGCCGTCGCTGGCCGGCCTGGTTGCTCAGCTGCCGCGCGGCCTGCCCGCGGCCGCCTACCCCGGGCCGGTCGCGCAGCAGCCAGCGTCCGCGCCGGCAGCATCCGCGGGCGCCGGCGCTGCCGCGGCAGGCCCCGCGCAGGGGGCCGGCGGGGTGGCGCCCGTGCCACGAGCGCCAGATTTTGCGGCCGAGATCCGCGCCGCGGCTGCGGGCGCCGCGGCCGCGACCGCCGGCGCGCCCGTGCCTGGGCAAGAGCGCCTCAGCGGAGCAGCTTCTGGGCTTGTGGCGGACGCGCTGCCGGCGGAGCGCGAGCAGACGCACACTGAGCTGGACGCAGGCGGGGGCGACGTCGCTGCGCATGCGGCAGAGGCGGACGCTGGCGTGCACAGCAGCCCAGGCCACACTGCCGCGGGGGCCGCTGGCGCGGCCAAGGCGAGCGCGGGCGCGCCTGCTGCGTGCGCCGGCGCGGCGCCCAGCGCGCGGGACGGCGCGGCGCCGTTGGCGCGGGGCGCGGGGTCGGGCGCAGGAGCTGGGGGCGCGTCCGAGGCCGAGGCGCAGGCGAAGCGCGCGTTTGAGGCGGCGGTGCGCGCCGAGTTCGTGCGGCTCATGGCCGGCGGCGGCCTGTCGCCGAACGAGGGCCGCGGCGCTGGCGGTGCAGCATGCCGCGGCCGCGCGTGCATAAGGGCAGGGGCTGGGTGCAGCGTGGTCGACGGGTGACGCAGCTGAAGGTGGGCAGAGTTTGTCCTCTGCTTGTGCAGGTGGCTGATGGGCTTGCTGAGGCAGAAACGGATTAGCAGTGACGTGTTGCAGGCACGTCAGGTCAAGCAGGTAGCATTGCTAAATGGGTATGCAGCGGTGCAGATTACGTTGTAGTGGCAGGGCGCCTACTCAGATATGCAGTGCTGCTCTGGTTTGAGGTGGGGCAGTGCGTGATCCTGAAAAAGCATGCGGCGGTGTGACCTCTGTTCAGTGTTAATGCATGTTGTGCAGTGAAACTGGAGCCTGTGTAGTCAGTTTGCGTCAGTGTTGATATCACGTGTGCAGTGCTACACTGCAAATACGCCGCGAGTAGGTGCGATGTCCGTGAAAAAAATGGTGTGGTTATGACAGCCAGCAGCCAAGTAGGAACAGCTGCCACGCGTCCAGCCTCCTAGGGGGTGGCCCTCATGTAAAGGCCTGCAGGCGGTCCCACGGTATGTTTAGGTTATGTTGGATCGCAGGTCGAGCTCTGAAGCAGGATCAAGTGAGCGCGACCATGTACTTTTTGGATATAAAGCTGGGAAAAGGCAGACCCAGACCTACGACCTGTATACAGGCTAGATAGGCTGAGCTACACACCAGGTTCTGTCGCCGGTTAGGTAAGCACGACAGCTGCGCACTCGCGCGTCCCTCTGCGTCTGTTCTGGGCACATTGCAGCGCTCGTGTGCCCCGTGCGGCCAGGCGCGCGCACATGGCAGACCGCGAGTACGGCCAGGGACCGCCCTCCGGCGCGGAGTGCAGCGGCTCCGGCTCCGGCCAGGCAGCGCATGACCTGACCTCACAGCTGCTGGACGATGTCGCGTTCGGCCTGCCGCCAGGCATTTCTGGATTCCCCGACTTTGCGGGCCTGGAGCTGCCGCCGATGAGCTCTGGGCACCCCGGCCTTGGAGGCCAGGCCAGCTTCAGCGGCGTCCCATACAACTTGGAAGGCGCGCCCGCCGACGCGGTCGGCGAGTGTTCGTGCGCCTGACTGCACCTGCAGCTGCTGGAGTCCGCAGACGCTGCCGCCACACTGGCCTGCCTTGTTGCGTTTTACGCAGCATTGTCAACAGTGTCCAAGGCTGCAGGCGCGGGCTTTGGATGACTGTGCGGCGCCGCGCAGAGCTCGGCGCCGCGAGCCCCACGGCGGGGCAGGCGGCGGGCACGAAGCGGCACCTGAACGACAGCCAGGAGGCGCTCAAGCGGCAGCGCGCGCTGCAGGAGAAGTCCAAGCGCGCGCAGAAGCGCTACAGGGAGAGGAAAAAGGCGCGCGGCCTTGGGTCGCACCCCCGCGGCCCTGACCGCGCGCCCGGCGCGGCGCCCGGTGTTTGCCCCGGCGGTCTCGCCGGCTCCGGGCGAGCTGCGAGGCCGGCCCGGGCGCCGGGGATGCTGACGCGTCCATCCTTCGGCGCGCAGGCCCAGACGGAGGACTACAAGCGCCAGATCGAGGAGCTGTCCGCGCGGCTGAGCAACATTTGCGCGGAGAAGGCCAACCTGGAGGCCCGCAACAGCCTGCTGGCGCGGCCCCGCGGCTGGCCCCACCTCCCGGCCCCGGGGACCCGACCTGCTCGCGCCTGCCGGGCCCGCGCGTGGTGATTTTCGGCTGGGCCGGAGTGGGCGGCGGACTTGCCAGAACGGGCGCCGGAGTTGCCAGGACGGGCGCCAAACTAGCCAGACCGGGCGCCGGACCTGGGTGTGAGGGGAGGACGGGACAGCCGGCGCGCGCGGCACGGGTCGGCGGCCGCGGCGCCTGCGCCTGACGGGCGCGCGCGCGGGGCCCGGCAGGAGAAGGTGGTACGGCTGCGCGGCGACGGCGGCGCAGTGCCGCAGCAGACCATGAAGGTGCCGCCCCGCGCGCAGCGCGGCGCCCTCTGTCCGCCCGTCGCCGCGCGCGCGTTCAAGGCTGCGCAGCATGCACTGGAGGCCGGCGCACAGCCGCCGCCGCGTCCTGCCTCTCGTGCCTCACGCCGCCCTGCTCTGCACCGCCTGCTCTGCCGGGAAGCCGCATCCTGCAGGCGCCGCGACACCGGGCAAGCGCCGCGGCCGGGAGGGCCACGCGGCGCAGCGCAAGCGGCGCGCCCGGCGCAGCGTGCGCGGGCTTCGAAGCGGGCGGGCGAGCGCCGGGGCGCGCGCGGCGCAGGTGCTGCTGCAGGGCAGCGAGGGCGGCGACGGCGAGGGCAAGTACCTCAAGTACGCGGCCGCGCTGCTGGACAAGGTGTACCCCGGGCGCGGCATGTCGTCCTCGCTGCGCCTGGAGCACGTGCGCAACATGCAGGCCAGCGACTTCTACAAGGTCTGGAAGGTGCGGCCGCCCTGCCCCCGCCCTGACCCCACCCTGACCCCGGCGCGGCCTGGGCCCTGCGGCCTCGGGCGCTGCGGCCCCCTGCTCCCCCGTTCGCCCCACCCTCCAGGAGCGCGGCAGCTCGGGCGGGCGGGGGCGAGGGTGCAGGGCAGCCGGCGGCTGCTGGTGTGGCCGCCGAGCTGTGCGCGTGCAGGCCCGCGACCGCCGGCCGCCATACCTCCTGTCTGTGGGCGGCCAGGAGGGGGCAGGGCTGCGCACCGCCGGCGGCCGCCGCCGGCGGCCGGCGGGCGGAGGCGCGAGGCGCGAGGCGAGCGGGTGCCCTGGGAGGTTCAGGGGGGCGGGCAGGTGGTCGGGGAGCGGGCGGCGAGCCGACACCATGGGCGCGCGCGCCGCGCAGGACTTCATCACGCGCCTGACGCACCTGCTGCTGGAGGGCGGCGAGGAGCCCGGCAGCGACGCGCACGCCGAGCTGGTCGGCCTGGTGGAGGCCAACCGCTGGACCGTGCTGGCCATGGCCACGCACGACAGCCGCAAGCTCATGGGCATGACCATGAAGGTCAAGTCGCTGAGCGTCGGCAAGGCCGGGCCGCCACCGCCGGGCCACCACGAGCGCGTGCTGGCGCGCTCCTGCCTTCCCCGTTCCCGCCGGGCTCCAGGGCGCTCCCGCGCGCCGGCCGCCCTGTGGGTTGTGCGCGCTGCTCAGGCGCTTGACTGCCTGGGGCGCCGCGCCCTCGGCGTGTGCGCGCTGGCGGCCGGCTGCTGGCCAGCTTACTGGCTATGCTGCCGGCCAGGCCTGGAGGAGGGGAGGACCCTGCCACGCTGCCGTTTGGGACGGGAGGGTGTGGGGCAGGGCGGTCAGGCCGGCAGCGTGCACCGCGCCCGCCCTGCATCCGATGCGCGCGTCCCTGCGGCCCAAGGCGCACGCAACGTCGCGTTGCGAGCGCGCCGGGCGCGGCGCGCGCAGGACACGCTGGGCCTGTCGATGGAGCAGAAGCAGCGGCTGGTGGACGCGCGGCGCGCGCTCATCACGCGCGTTGAGGGCGTCGTCTCCGAGCGCAGGCGCGCCGGGCGGACACGGCCCCGCCCGCGCCCCGCCCGCGCCGACGGGCTAGCCGCCCCCCCGTGCCATGCAGGGCGCGAGCATGAGCCGTCAGCCAACACAATCTCTGGTCCCTGTGAGCTTGGCTGCTGGCGCCGCGACAGGCCGTTCGCAGAGGCCCCGTGACGATGCACCACATCCCGTGAACCTGGCTGGGCAAGGGTTTTTTACAGAGCCCGGGGCGCCCGCAGGGCGCTGGTGGAGACGCTGCGCGGGTCTCTGCCGCGCGACGCGGCCGGGCTGCGGCAGACGGGCCGGCGGCCGCTGCACGAGGCGGTGGGCGCGGCGGAGCGCCTGGCGGCCAACCTGTGGCAGGACCACGAGGTCAGCTGGGGCTTCATGAGCACGTTCACCAAAACGGCGCGGCCCCGCGCTGCGCCGCCGCGGCCGGGTCCCGAGGCGCCGCACCGCCGCAGCTGGGATCCGACGCTCCGCAGCACGCCCGGCGCCCGGCGGGGCGCCGGCTGCGCGCGCTCTGCCGGGCCGGCACCGCTGCCCGTGGCTGGCAGGCCATGTCTGGCAGGGCTGCCCAATGAGCTGGGGCGCCGCCAGGTCGCGCGGCCTGCTCTCCCGAGGCCGCGCCGCAGGAGCCCTGCTTGCCGCTGAGCCTGAACGCGCCTGCCGCGGTCGGCGCCGTCGCCCGCAGCATTGCAGCGGTGCCACGCGTGGCGAGCACGCCGCACCGGCGCCTGCCTGTGGGGCCCTCCTGCGTACGTCTGAATGCCGATCAGCAGGACCGCGTCGCGGACTCGGCCATTTGTTTATACGGGGTAGGGTTAGGGATCACATGAGGGTTCACACGGGCGCGGCGGCGGGCGCAGGTACTGACGCCGGAGCAGGAGGCGCGCTGCCTGGTTGGCTCGTACCCGTACCACCCGGACGTGGTCAAGTACTCGGCTATCCTCGCGCGCGAGCTGGGCGACGCCAGCGCGCATGCGCCCATCCTGACCCCCGACGCGCCGCTGGAGCTGACCGACGGTGCGTGCCGGCGCGCTAGCCCCAGGCCCACTGACTATGCGCAAGCTGCGAGCGCCAGGCGCGTGTGTCGCGGCCTGGGCCCTGTTGCGGCCCCGCATCAACAGGCTGGTGACCTCTGCACAAGCAGATTGCGCCTGTGCAGCCCAGGCCCTGCATGCGGCGTGAGCCGCTGCGAGCGTGTCGACGGCCGGGCATGCATCCACCCCGACACTGCACCGTTCCGCAAAGCAGGGCCAGGCTGTCGCCAGGATGATCACGCGGCTCGGTCTCAGCCACGCAATCCTGCCTGCAGATCCAAGCATTGCTGCTCTGCGGGGCGCAGCGCCCGAGGGAGAGGCAGGCGCGGAGGCGCCTGCCGGGGGCTCCTCGCCTGCCGCAGAGCAGGACTCCCCGATGCCGAGCCCTACAGAGGGCATGGGGGACCCCGGCAACACCGTCACCACCGGGCACAACACCTGTACGTGGTAGGGCACGTAAGGGCCGCGCGCCGTGCACGCCCTCCTCTGTACGAACCTGCGCGTGCGCACGCGTGCGCAAGTTTCTCACTGTTTGTGCTACTGTTTCAGCTATCGTTTGCACGTCGTCTGTCGTGTTTGTGGGTCACCAGGTCTGGTGGGTCGCAAGGTCGGCCCACCTCACGGTCTGCGCACGGTGGTTCTACCTGCCTGGCAGTCTTGCCGGACCAAAGCGCGCTTGTCAACGCATGCTGGGGCACTATTACCGCGGTAAACGTAGCCAATGAATCACATCCGAGCGTCGGTGAGGAGGGCCAAGATGCAACATTTGATGCATGAATGCCACATCAATGCCACGTATAAATACCTAATTTGGTGGAGCTGGAACCCTGATGAGCTGCACTCGTGCCCAGGCGGCAGGATGCGAATATGTAAAAGCGGGTGCCTGCACCAAAGCAGCTCCATGTGCTGAAGCTGACCAAACTGCAGTAGAAAACAACAGCAGACGCACGCCGTAGCTTTTCCAGTTTGTAGTAGGGACCAAGTGCGCACTGGGATGTCGCACAGTGCTTGAAAGTACTGTATGGCTGAAGACAAGGAAAAGACTGTCGGGGGCAAGGCCAGGGCCAGGATGATCAGGGGGCTGCGGCGCACCCGCTCCAGCTCCTTGACCGGCTCCGCAAGGGACCTGGTGAGCGCCTGTGCAGCCTGGCCTCGCAGTGCCTGCTGCCGGCGCAGCGGCGCGCGTCTGTAGACGTCGCGCCTGCTGGCACGAGTTGAGGCGCAGAGCGCGCGCTTGACGCGCCTCCGCGTGTGGCGCGCAGGCGGCGGGCGACGGCGCGGCCGGCACGGCCAGCCCCGCGTCAGAGCAGCTGCTGTTCAGCTTCGAGCGCAGCCAGTCCGGCGCGGGCCTGCGGGGCGGCGCGGAGGAAGATGAAGCCGGCTTTGCGCGCAAGCTGAGCGGCTGCGGCGGCGACCTGCAGACCGTGGCTGCGCTGGGCCGCCCGGGGACGGAGTTTGAGCAGGAGGTGCGCTTGGCGAGCGTGTGCTGGCTTGTGGCGGCGAGCTTGGCCTGCGCTGAAAGCTTGCCAGTCATCGTGTTTAGCGCGCTGTGTGTTGTGCGGAGTCAAGCGCTTCACAGTGCAGGACAGCCCCGACAGCCGCTGCGCGTGCAACAAACGTCCACTGCTGCTTACCCCCACACAGTTTTATGTCTGGCGCTAGCCAGGCTCCAGGTGGTGTGCAGGGGAGGCGCAGCTGTCCGTGTCTCCAGGGCGGCCTGCACAGGGTGCAGCCTGGGCGGCGACCCGCTACTGCTACTCTCTTGAGGGCTGGCTGCAGGATGCACTTACGAGGGCTTGCAGTGACAGCGCGCGCCGGGCGCAGCTGCTGGAGGCGGTGCGCGCGCTGAAGCCGGCCTGCACGAGCGCGGAGGGCTTCAGCGTGGAGGCGCTGCACGCGGCGCTGCAGCAGCGCGGCTACATCGTGGAGCTCAAGCACACGGGCGACTGCGCGGCGCGCAGCGTGGGCCGGCGCTGCCTGGAGAACCTGCACCATACCTACGTAGTATGCCGCGGCTCGCTCGCCGGCGCCGTGACGGTGGGGCCCCCTTGGCTGCCCCCGGCGACGCTGGCTAGGATTGCGGCTATGACCTGCGGTGCTGTGCAAGCAAGTCCTGGAGGCGATTCTGCCGCTGCTCTCTGTCGGGCAACGGCGCACGCTCGACGCTGTGCGGCGCTCTGTGCGTGACAACCGTCTGACAGCGCACGCGCGGCCGCGCTGCCCGTAGCCCGGCCGCCGCCCGCGCGGCGCGACCGAGCCGCTCACGCGCGGCGGGCCGGCGGCGGCGGCCGATGTCGAAGCTCGGAACAGGATATGACACACTAGGATTCTGCATATCATGCGCGGCGCGCGCGGCGCAGGTCAACAGCGTTGTGGAGCCACAGCTGCGCGAGAGCTTTGAGATCGGGCACCCCACGCCCGCGTACGGCGCGCTGCTGCAGGCCGTGCCGCTGGAGTTTGTAGGCGCGCCGGGCCGCCTGCGCGCGCTCGTCGAGCTGCTCAGCGCCGGCGTGGCCGCTACGTTCGCCGCGCAGGCGCGCCGGGCCTGGGGACCTGGGTCCCTCCATGCTCGGATCACGGATGAGGGTGTTCTGTGCCGCCGTGGCGTGAGCTCATGGCTGCTGAGGCTGCTCGTGACTTCCAGGAACGCTCATGTGGTGCAGAGGGCGTGAACTCGAGGCACCTTTGGCAGACGGCTGTTTGTTAGCAGCTCGGCATGCGTCAGTTCCATGTGTTGCCAGGCGAGGCTCCAAGAGAGGGCGCACCGCGCCCCGCACCTCTGCATACTGATGTCATGCTGCCGCGCGCGCGCAGGGGCTGCCGCTGCCGCCCTGGCGCCGCGCGCGCAGCGTGCTGACCAAGTGGGGCCTGGCGCCCGCGCCGGCGCCCGCGCGCGACCCGCCCGCGCCGCTCGCCTCGCCCTCCAAGCGCCTCGCGGCCAACCCCGACCCGCGCCCTGCGCTGCGCGCGGGCGGCGGCAGAGCGCAGCCCCCGCACGGCGCGAACGCTGCGGACGCGGCGCGGCGGCCGGACGCACGCGTGCGCGGCGGCAGCTCTGGCGGCCGCGACGTGCGGGACCCGCAGGCGCGGCCGGCCCCTGCTGGGCCGGGCGCAGAGGATGACCGAGACGCGGATGGGGAAGGCCCGGGGCACGGCCCGGCCGCCGGGCGGAGCCGCGGAGCGGTCGTGGGCAGAGGCGCGTGCGAACGCAGCGACGAGGGTGAGGGCGGGCCGCGCGACGCCGTGCAGTGCCAGGGCAACCCTGGCCTCGAGGTGGCGCTCAAGCCGCGGCCGCGTGTCGTGTCGCTGCTGGCGCGCGGGCTGGCGGGCGAGGGCGCGCTGCCCGCGCCGCGCCCCGGCCCGCGGCGGCTCGTGGCGGGCGACGCGGCGGAGCGGGCCGGCGACGGCGCGCACTGGGACGCGGAGCTGCCGGTCGTGCGCACCGTCAGGCGCGTGGGGCGCGAGCGCTGAGCTGGGGGCCGCGCAGGCCGGGCGCGGTGGCCTGGTGGTTCAGGGTCTTGGGCGAACCACGGCCGTGCGCCCCGGCCGGCATGCGCATGAGTTGCTGGCGCCGCAGCCTGCCACGCCGGCTGCGATGTGGGTTCTTGCTCTGTGCGAATTTTGGTGCCGGTGCTTGCTCATTGTGTCTGCCCTGCGCCGCGGCACACCAGCCGCCTGGGGCGCGAGGGCTTGCGCAAAGCTGGTCGTTCTGTGTGCAGTGTGTGTTCCTGTTTTGGCCCCCCATGCGTCAGACGCATTACCATGCACAGCCGTGCAGCATGCAACACGATCACCCGCGTACGGCCATCACGACCAAGGGTGACCCTTGGGCCGTCGCAACAATTTCTGCGGTGGATGGCAGAGGTTTTTGGGCCCGCTATAGCAGCCCGTCATAGCGAAGCAATGCCGGGCTGCTGCCCAGCCCCTTAGCAAGCCGCACATGCTGCTTGGCCGGCTAGGTGTGGGTGTGCGGGCACATTTTGCATCCGCGCTGGCACCCAACTGTTAGGCGTCACATAGCGTGCCAGGCATCTGGTAGCAGGCTAGCTCATGGAACTCTGTCAGCCAAACCACATGTGTCGTCCTTGCTTTCTGGGCAGTGAAGTAAAAAGGAACACAAAACACAAAAACGTGGGCAGTTCATGTTTTTTACGTCTCGTTGTTCTGCTAGTGCAAGGGCGCTCCTGCGTATTTTGCTGCTTGGCTTACTGGGCCGTGGAGTACTTTTCAACACGCGGCGTGTGTGTCTAGCGGGCTGCCCTGCTGTTCTGGGCGCTTGCTGCGCACTAGCCTGTGTAGGTGTGGCAGTAGGGGTGCCCCTTCTGCCGTCGATGGGGGGAGCCGCACCGCCACCATTGCGACTGTGCGCTTTGGTCAGGGTGCACTGCGCCGCTCTTCGCATGTTAAAGGCGCATGTAAAGGGAGCAGCTTTTGCTGTCACATGCATCCACAGCAACTGTTCAATATTCTCGCGTGCTGCGCAAAGCTGTGGCGCCTAAGCAGAGAGGTGCCAGGCGCCTGCCTATACATGTGCCAAGTTGTGGCCAGCCTAGCAGCACCCCCCTAGTCCTACAAACGTGTTGCGTGGCTACAAGCCCCTGCCCTTCTGCACCCATGCCCAACCCTACTTGTTGCCTGCAAAACAAAGGTGCAAGGTGCCTAGCAACAGCTGATGATGCCCTACCGCCACCCACTGGCCTGCACACGGCCCACACACATGCGGATGAGCAACGCAGGGTCTGATACCTCACCACACAGAGTCATTCATCTTGCTGCTGGCAACCCTTGGCCCAAAGCTGAGACGCGAGTGCTCCTGTGTGCTCAGGGTGGCTCTCGGCACGCGAGGCGCGGCGGCCGAAAGGCGGCGCCTGCGCTCACTGACACCGCCGCTTCAGATCCCGCCGGCGCAGCGCGCCCTGCGAGCTGACAGTGCGCGCCGCCGCCGACCCCCGCGCCCCCGCCCGGCGCCGACGCGCAATGCGCAGCCGCGTGCGGCGCCAGCCGCAGCGGCGGCAGCCCCGGCAGCGCCGCAGCAGGCGGCGCCCCGCTGCCGCGCGGCGCAGCGGGCGCAGGGGCGGCTGCGGGCTCCAGCGCGCAGGGGGGCGGCGAGGCAGGCGGCTGGCGCGAGCGCAGCGTGCGCAGCGGGCGCTGCCTGTCGTACAGGGAGCCCATGCGCATCGCGGCCGCGCCCGCCAGACCCCGCCCCAACCGGATGCCCTTGTGGGGCGAGCTGGGGCGGCCGTCGCGCGTGGGGCTGCCATACGGGCAGGGCGCCGGCGCGCGCTCTGCATGCCCGCTGCCGCCCACAAACAGGCCCGCGCCCGGGCCGCCGGGATGGCCCGCGCCTGCGCCGCAGCCCTGCCGCGGGCTGCCCGGCCCTGCGAGAAGAGCTGGCGGCTGCGGCGACGCCGGGCATGTGGCGGCACCCGCCGCGGCGCCATGACGGCCCGCGCCAGCAGCGGGGCTGGGGCTCGGGCTGAACGCGGCGGCCGCGCTGCGCGCGCCGCCGCGCGGCGAGGCAGGCGTGGCCGGCCCGGCCGCGGCGCCAGCGCAGGCGCCGCGCTGCGCCTGGCCGGGCACGCGCCGCGGCGAGGTCGGCAGCAGCGTGCGCCCGGCCGAGCGGCTGGGCAGCGCGCCGTGGCGCACGCCGGCGCCGGCCGCCGACCAGCGCACCGGCGACAGTGGCCGGCACGGCGTGCCGCCGGCGCCGCCGCGTGCGGCGGCGCCTCTGCCGCGGCCCGCCCCCAACCCTGCAGGGTAGTCGTACTCGTCGTCGGATGAAGTGGACGACTCGGACGACTCGGAGTCTTCGACGGGCGCGGCGGCGGCCGGCGACGGCCCCGGCTCCCCGCCGTGCGGCGGGCGGCGGCGGGCGGGGGTGGCGCGCAGCGCCTTGCGCGGCGCGGTGGCGTACGTGCGCGGCCGCTTGACAGGCGGGAGCAGGCCCACCCTGCGAGGACGAGCGCGCCCTCAGCCAACTGTGCCTTCTTCAGAGCGTATACTCAGCACCCCGAACGCGCACTGCTTCCCCTGCCGTCCTGGTACCCAGCATCCCGCCCCTTGGTCACATGCTCGCGCACATGCCCTGCGCACGCACTCCTCGCGGCCGCCGCGCCGCCCGCCGGCCGCGGCGGCGGCCCCTCGGCGCCCCGGGCGCACCGGCGCTTGAGGCGGTCGAGCGACCAAGTGTAGCCGACGCCCAGCTCCACCTCCAGCATGCGCACGCCGCCCGGGGTCAGGTCCACCGGCCACGTCGCGCCCAGCTCGCGCCGCTGCCGCGCCACCTGCGCGCGGCGCGGCGCGGCGCTTGTCCTGCCCGAAGCACAGCGCCAAGCGGCAGGGGGCGCCAAGCGTCGCAGTGCACCCGCGCGCCGCTCGTGGACGCTCAGCGAGCCTGACGGAGCGCTCGGCCACGGCTGGGCACGCGCAGGTGGCGAGGCTGCGACATGCATGGTGCGCGATGCCCGTCCCAGCGCCAGTCAATGCAGCCAGACAGACAAGCGGGCGGGTCCCTGCAGACTCCTGCTCTGTGCCCAACACTCAGTCAAGCAGCCACCGTGCGCCCCGCCTCAAAGAAAAGCAATCTACCCTCGACAACTCCAAAGGTGTCTGCCAGCCCCGCAGCGCGGCACAACATCGGAGGAGCGCGCAACCACGCAGACACACAGAGGAGGTGCGCGCCTGCCCCTCATGATCGGGGTGGCCGTCACGCGTGTGGTACACTTCGCGCAGCGGCCCCGCTGCAAAGCGTACCCTGCCCCCACATGCGCACGTCACAGCCGCCGCCTGAATACCAGAACCCATACGCAGTAATCGACGCGCGTCCGGTGGCATCCGTGCAGGAGCGCGGCCCTGTGCTCTGCAGGCAGCCCACAATGCGGAGTCCAAGGCCGCGCTGCGCACGCGGCGCCAGAAGCGCACGCCCACATGCACGAGGCACCCTGGCGCCCGTCGGCCGACCCACAGGACGGGCAGGCACATGCGAGGCGTCGGGCAGGCGCTGCGGGCGCCCGCCGCGCCTGTGCTTGCGCTTGCGCAGCACGCGCCCGGCGGCGTCCTCCACGCCAGAGCCCCGCGGCGACGTTGGCGACGCGCCAGGGCCGCGCGGAGACGTCGGCGACAGGCCGGCGCTCCGCGGCAACACAGGCGCAGGGCCAGCGCCCGCGCCGCAGGTGCCGGCACGCGCCGGGCCCTGTCCTACAAGGCCCTGCGCCACCCCCTGGCACCCAGTTGCACCGCCGGCTGCGGCCTTGTCCCGCACGCTTTGCTGGCACGCCAGCGAGCCCCCGCAGCCTGCCAGCGCGGCGACAGAGAGGGCGCTTGCGGCGCCGCTGCTGCCCGCACCCAGGCCGTCGGCGGCGGGCGCTGGCGAGCTGCCTGGGCCATGCAGGCTGTCGAGGGGACTGGCGGCAGCTGCGGCAGCCACCGCAGCCACTGGAGCGCCGCTGACACTGACACTGTAGCAGGTGACGGCGTCAGCTGTGGGCAATAGCGCGGTGCTGGACAGCGCCTCCGCGCAGAGCGAGATGGCGGCGCCGCAGCGCGCAAGCTTGCCCACTGCAGGGACCTCGCAGGCCGGCCCCTCTCCTGGGAGCAGCTCGGGCTTCATCTGGTGGGGCACCAAGGCGCAGTGGACATCGCGGTATCGCCTGCCACGCCGGTACACCTGGGCGCGCGCGCACCGCAGGTCGTCGGAAATTGCTATCAGGTGCAATGCTGGAAGAGCCCCAACTGTGAGGCTCACCAATACAAGAGCTGCTCACGCACTGTCCTGCACGTTTGCAGTGTCAGAGCAGGCAGGCGGGGGTAGATCCGCGGGTCCGAGGTTGCGCAACGCGCACCCAAGCCTTCTACACGCGCGTGTGTAGCCAGCGCATAGCTTGCAGACCAGCTCGCTCCGCGTGCAGGTTGCCGCAGCAGCCGCGCGCTTTGATGCTGGAAAGGCTGTCAGGCAGCAGGAGCTCTTGATACGACAAGCACTGCCTGTTATGCTGTGTGGTTGTCTGTCAGCGCTGTGATGAGGAGCTGTACGGCCGACGGCGGTATGAAGCAACCTTCGTATGTGTAACATCACACTGCAGCGCTGCAGCAGGGCTGTTGGAGCGACCAGCCCCCACCCCACCTTGGGGCCTGAATTTGACTCAGATCTAATGCATGGGGTACAGCCCAGCTTGAGACACCTGGAGCTGGCGTGCAAACTCCATGGATGCTTGGTCTGTACCTGCCTGTATTTTGTCTTCAAGCTCAAGCGAGCGTTTGCAGCATGACATGGCCCACAGGCTGCGAGGAAGGGAGATGGGAGCAGGCAAATTGATACAGTGACAAAGAGCACCATGACTGAACGGACCTAAAGGCTTCTTAGGCTGCTCGCTCTGAATGCAGGGGCTGTTGGTAAGTTTCAGTACCTCTTGACAAACCACTGTGCTGCGCGCAAAGCCGGGAATGCCCCGATGCTCCACGCACTTGTACATAGTCATGCAAGTTGCACGATGCCACAATAATCAGCAGGTAATCAAACACAGCATGCGCACAGCCTCTGATGATGCATGCGTTAGAAAATGGTGTGCATCGCCTAGAGCATAGAAGAGGCCCTTCGCCACTGGCGCCCATGCCAGACATGCATGCAGCCTTATGCATCAGAGGCTTCCGCTCGCAGCGTGGAGCGGACTGCCTGCGCACCACACCTCATGTCAACTCAGGAACAGGCACACAAACATGCGGGTGTACGTGCATCACAGCCACACCAACACGCAAGCTTAGCAACTTGCAAACATATCTGGACCTGAACACAGCAGTAGGGCGACCTGCAAGTGCAGGTATCCAGTACTGAGGCGCGTGCGCGGGGTCACCTCCCACACAAAGCGGTTGTCGGCGAAGCACAGCGCGCTGCCGGCGCCCGCGCGCGCGCCCGCCGCAGGACCGTCACCGAAGCACACCTCCCAGCGCCCCTGCGCCGCCGCAGCCTGGCGCAGGCCCGCCCCGCCAGCCCCGCCCGGCGGCGCCTCCCGGGCGGCCGCGCCGCGCGCCGCGGGCCGCCCCGCCGCCGGCGCGCGTTGCCGCAGGGCCTCCACGGCCGCCGCAGCGGCGATGCGCGCCCCGGCGCGCGCGTCGCCGCCGGCGCCCTCCGCATAGTCGCGCGCGGCCGCGCCCAGCTCGGCCACAATCCCCGCGGGCAGCGACGCGCCCGCCGCAGCGGCTGCGGCCTCCACGCGCGCGAGCGCCGCCCGCACTTCCGCCGCCAGGGCGCCCCCGTCGCCGGGCGCGCGCGCTGGCCCGCCCGCGCGCCCGCCTCGCCCGCCGGCCGCCGCCGTCGCCGGCGCGGCCGCGCCCAGGGGAGCCAGCTCGGCCTCGGGGACCGGGCTGCGCGCGTCGCGCGGCTGCCCCAGGAGCGCGCCGCCAAACAGGATGTCGTCGAAGGAGGCCGCCGCGATGCGCGCGCCAGCGGCCGCGTCGCCGCCCGCGCCCTCGGCAAAGTCGGCCGCCACCTCCGCAAAGTCGGCGCTGAAGCCGGGCGGTAGCGGCGCGCCCGCCGCCGCGGCCGCCGCGCGGAACCGCCGCTCCTCAGCCTCTGCGGGCGATCCGGCGCCGGCGCCCGCCGCGACGGACGGGCCCCACTCCCAGCCGCGCTGCGGGGCCTGCTCCTCTGCAGCGTATGCGGACGCGCGCGGCGCGGCCGCGGCATGGCCGGGCATTGCCGATCGCCACAGGGTCGCCAGGCGCGTCCTCGCCGCCTCAAAGATCGCAAGGCCGGCCGTGGGGCGCTCCGCTCCTGCAGCAGGGCGCTCGGCGGCCGGCGCCGCGACCAGCAGCCGCCAAGCGCTCGCCGCGGGTGCCTCACCGCTGCCGAGAGTGATGCCCAGCCGGCCGTGGACCAGGGCGAGGACGGGCAGGCTGGCGGCAGGAGAACCGGCCGCCCGGATGCTGCTGCGCGCGTCGAGCTCCGCCGCCGCGTCCGGCTGCGTCTCGCGGAGCACGGCCAGCGCGTCGGCGTCCAGCGCCGCCCCTGGTAGCTCGGCCTCAGACGCCGCGTCCGGCTGCGTCTCACGCAGCACGGCCAGCGCCTCAGCGTCAAGCCCCGACGCTGACGCTGCGCCTGTGGCGCCGCCGCGCGCCGCGTCCGCCGGCCGACGCTGCACACCGCCGCTGTGCGCGGCGGGGCGTGGCACGCCCGGAGCGGCGATGGCCCAGTCGGGCCGCCCGTGGGGCGCCCTGAAGGCCGACGGCAGGCCAGGCCTGCGCGCCGCGCGCAATAAATTTTGGAAGGCCCCTCCCAGTCACAGCCACATGCACCCGCGGGTCGGCCTGAAAGCTGGGGCAATGAGGGGCCGGGCACGCATGGCATGCGCAGCGGGCAGACCGCACTTCAGCGTCGCAGAGTGCGGTGAACTTCCTGGCATGAGGGCCAGGGTATGGCCGGATGCAGCTTGCATGGGAAGCAGGGCCCAGGGCTCGTGAGAGCGTTGTACAACCGCGTCACTACAGATCAAGCAGACCGAGGCGGGCGACCACTGACTCCGGGCGGTGCGCACATGTCTGCGCAGGGCGCGGCGCGGCGCGCGGGCGTCAGGAGGTCAGCAGGGCGCAGCGCCAGGTGCGGCGCGACGACCTCGGCCCACAGGTCGCGCGTCTCGCCGGTCGCCAGCACGCTGAAGCGCGCGCCTGCCACGCGCGAGCACGCCCCATGTGCAGGCGGCCCAGCGTCCCGCACCAGCGCCCCGCAGGCACAGCACGGCGCAAGCAAGCGCCGAACGAGCCTCCGTGAGCCTGCAAGGCACGCACTGCGCGGCAGCGCCACAGGGGACGGCCATCGACACGAGCATTCCCCTGTCCAGCCAAGCCATGTGCGCCAAGGGAGACAGCGCCCGCTGCGCCAGGACAGCCTGTCGCAGAGCGAGGCAGCGGCCGGGCCGGGCCGCGGCCAGGAGCGCGCACCTGCGAGGCTGACCACCTCCGCACCCCAGGCGGTGCCGCGTGCGGCGCCGGCGGCCGCCGCCGCGGTTGCCAGCTCGGCAGCCAGGTCTGGGGCGGCGCCGCGCAGCGGCCCCGCCCGGCTCTGCCCCCCCGCCTCGCCCGGCGGGCCGTGCCGCTCCCCGTCCGGCCCCTCCCCCGGGGCCTCCCGGGTCGGGCGCGCCAGCGCGCGGCCCGAGTGCAGCCTGAAGGGCGCGCGTAGGGCCGCCGCAAGCGCGGACAGGCCTGCCGTGCCGACCCGGCCGCCGCCCGGCGGCGCCGCGGAGTACACGTGCGGCCGCGCGGCGCCGAGCGTGTGCGCGGCGGCCACGAGCGCCGGCAGCTGCATGGAGACGCACAGGAAGCGGTGGCCGGCCGCGGCCTCCATCACGGGCAGCTCTGCGGCGCCGCATGCGCATGGCTGCTGCTCAGGTTGCTCTGTGCCTGAAGCTAAGCCTGCCAGGCTGGCGATGCAGTGCATGACAGCACGCGGGCCTCTGGCCTCATCTGTCAGCTCAGGTGCAGGTGCCGCGGTCGCTGGAGATGCGAGCAGGCGCACAGATCTGACTGTGATCGGGCTCCCGGACACCGAAGCCAGGCTGTGCAGTACGAGCGCGCGGGCCATGCGCGCACCGACCGCGGCCCGCTCCAGGGGCGCGAGCGGGAAGCCGGGCACGCTGTGCAGCAGCAGGAAGCCCCGCTCTGACCCATAGCCCTGCGCAGGAGCCGAGCTTGAGGCCTGGATCCTGCACAGCGGAGTGGTGCGCTGTGGAACACAGGCGAGGTCTGCTCTCGCGCCATGTCCATGCAATCACCCGCAGGCACGCCTCCGCAGGTATCCCAGCGCGCGGCAGTAAGAGTCGCTGCCGACAGGAGCTGGGCGCATGCGACATGCGGCCGGTGTGCGTGCACAGCCTGCACAGACAGCGGCTCACTCACAGCACCCACCACGCTCCGAGGAGGCGTCCACGCGGGGGCCGGGCGCACCATGACGCCCTTGGCGGGGCCCGGCGGCGCTGCGAGCCCGCCCGCAGCGCCCTCCGCGTGGCTGTTGAACATGATGTGCCCGGCCGCACCATCAGCGCCAGAGCTGCCGGCGGGCAGCTGCGCGAGCGTGCGCGCGAGCGACGTGTTGCCTCCGCCCTCGCCAGAGAAGTACCTGGCGCGGCACGCGGCGCAATTTGTGCTATGCGTGCTGCACTACTGTCATGGAATGATGAACGTAGGCAGTTCAGCATGGCACCCTGGGCAGCAAGGGGCAAGGCAGCACGGCAGCCCAGCACGAGCGGTTTTGGCCGTGTCACTTGCTGTCGATCCTGCATCAGCTTCTGTCAACGCGCAGCTCGGGGCTGCTTCATCGACCTTTGTGTGGCTGTGCGGGGACCTTGGGCTGGACCGGCGAGGCGTGCGCTCTCCAACTCTGGCGCAGGCGTGGAGCAGGCCGCACCTGAAACGGCCCTCAAACGTGTGGTCGTGGCCCAGGGCCTCATCAAACGCCTGAGAAGCGCTGTCCACGTGCGCCCAGCTGCCGCTGCCGGCCTGCTTGAGGTCCAGCCACCAGTCCACTGGCCGCCCGGCGCCGTCTAAACAGACCGGCCCCGCCGGCAGCGCTCGCGGCTGCAGGTGTCCACGCAGCGCAGGCCACATGTGCTCCAGCTGCTGCTGCACTGAGGCCAGCCATCCCGCGCCGGCTTCGCTGGCCTGCCTGGCGTGCGCGAGCGAGCCGGCCGCAGCGCCATGGCACAGCGGCGCAGCAGCGAGCAGCACTGAGGCCAGGAGCGGCAGTGCTAGCCAGGCACGTTGTGCCATGCGGCGGCGAGGTAGCCTGGCGTGGAGGGTAGCCCGAAGCCTGCAGCGCACAGCAATCTTGATATATGCAATTTCTGCAAAGTTTCACATAGGGCGCTGGCAGCCAAAGAGCGAGGGGTACCGACAGCTAAGCATTCTCAAGCTGGTGCTCTAAGGCCTGGTGCACAGAAAGCAGCTTGGCACATGGAGGGTCTCCTCCTTCCACAAACTTAAATAGCAACTTACAGGTATTCACGTCGTGCAGTCAGGGTGCACGCTCACCTACAACGTGCGCGATTGCCTGACGGTTCCTCCTTTGCTGGCGTCTCCATTGGCGCGCGCTGCAGCTTCCTGACAAGTTCAAATGGGAGCCAGAACAGGACCGCCAAACCCGGAGATGCGACAGTGTGCTGCGCCATGCGGCAGAGGCGCATGCTATCCGCCTCTGAGCTGTTTTTATTATCTAGGATGGATTCGCAAGGGTATACCATGAATGCGGACGGCGAGCGTGTGATCGCGGCGTCCAAGCGGCCAGACGGCACACTGCGTAAGGAGCGCCGTGTGCGAGCGGGCTACGTGCCGCAGGACGAGCAGCCAGTGTACCAGCCGCGGGGCGCTGTTGTGCGGCGCCCTGCTGAGCGCTGACACATTGCCTGGTGCCTTGCCTGAGCCTGCCTCTGCAGTGCGGCAGCTTGGTGAAGTGGATATGCAAGCCTGCTCTGGCTGCTCTACAGGCACTGAAGAACGCCCCTAAAGTGCCAGGCATTGACAACCAGGGTGCGCCCCAGTCAAACTTGCCAAACCTGGCGTGAAAGCAGCAGCACCTTAGCAGTGTCACGATGGTACCTGCTGAGCTCGAAGCCCCGCTGTGCGCAGAGCTGGAAATGGCAAAAGCAGCGGCGCGGAGCAAGGCAGCCAAGAAAAATGACAAGCGGAAAGCCAAAAAGGATGCTGTGGCGGACATGACTGCTGGTCTGGCATCAGTAAGGTCTTGCCCTGCCGCTTTCTGTTGACGGTCAGACACTTTTGCTACGATGCGCGTAGCAGGAGGGCCTCGCGCATTACTTACCCTCGCGGGGGGCGCGCCAATGCTTTGCGCTTGCAGAGCTCCTCCCATAGTCCGGTGTAGTGCAGCCTCTGCCGGTGCCAAACTCCTGTTGCCAACGCCCCGCAGTTTGGGCGAGGCTGCACCTCGGGCGGCTGGAGGCGCTAGCCAAGCGGCGCCGCAGCTAGAGCCGCCAGGCTATGCGGCGGAGCGCCCTGCCGGCCCTGCAAACCCTGTGACGAGCAACGGTGCAGACAGCGGCGGCGGCGGCCGCGGCGGCGGCGACAACGAAAGCGGCGGCGGCGGCGGCGGCGGCGAGACGCCTGCCGCAGTCAAGATGCTGCGGGCGCTGGATAAGAAGTTGCGACAGGTCCGCCCGACAGCTGCGCATGGCTTCATGCTGTGCTGGGCGTACAGCAGGAGTCACTCATGACAGAGCTTGGGACAGGGTGCCACTGTATGTGATGATTGCACCTCTTGCATGGCCTCTGCAGCTGCCGCTGCCAGGTAACATCTGATGACCCTGTGCGATGACCCGAGTCGGTCTAGGCACTGGTAAGCTGTAATGCGCCTCTTCCTGGAACCTGACATGTGCGCTGCACGCTGCGGCAGTGCGACGCGCTGCGGGCGCGGGCAGCGGCGGGCGAGGCGCTGACCGCGCCAGAGCGGGAGAAGCTGGCCAAGGTGCCTGGCTGGTGCGCACACTCCATGCGGCACGTCACTGTTGGTGCCTACGGGTGTGCACCTCTAGACATGGTGCCGAGTTGTGAGATGCGCTGGTCGCGCCTGTAGTTGCAAATCAGTGTGCGCATGTGTGTTCTCTGCCTGCGGCCACTCCTGTCCTCCCCTGCTGGCTGCTGTCCCGAGACCCATGTGGGCTTGGCCGACGTGCACTGTTATGTGTGCCTCCCTGCCCCTCTAAACTGCGCATGTGAGCCCTTCTGAGCCGCGCATAACTGCTCAAGCTTGTATGAGTTGCTGGTGACTTGCTCACCAGGTCCAAGCTCGTACGAGTTGGTGGTGATGTGCTTACTGGGCATCATGCAGGTCACTGTGATCGCAGGCTTGCTCGCCAGACGTTATGCGCCTTGCTGTGACTGCGGCTTGCTTGCCTGCAGGGAAGCGGAAGCACGAGAGCTGGAGAGATCCCTAGCCACATAGCAGATCCGCGCGACCCGCGCGACATGAACACACACCTCCACTCTAGATGTGCTGAAAGGCATCATAGCAATGTGAAGCTCATGTGAGGTCCAGCATGGCTCGTATGCTCCACTCAGTGTGGTTGCCATTCGCTCAGTGTATTGGCCCCATTTCTTTCCATTGATTACACTGCCACATGGGCATGCATGCAGCTATATGATGCCCCCAAATGCACACTGTCCACCACCATGACTAGCCATGCGCAGGCCCTGGGTACTGCATTGACAAAATGTTGCTATGACGAGACTTGGCGCCAGCCAGCAAGCACGCCAAGTTTAGCCTAGCGCCACGAGTCCCGGATCTCGCGGCCCTTCTGCTCAGCCGAGTGCTTCAGGTCGCGCGCGTTGGCCTTGGCCTCGTCGCCCATGTTGCTGTCGTTCCACTGCCGCGCCAGACAAAAGTCAAAACACTTTTTCAAAATTGACAAGTAGCATTGCATGCAGACACACGCTATTTTACGCACATCGTCAGCAAACCTCTGTGCCTCATGCCTCTTCCCGGGGGCTTGATGCCAATCATTAGAGGTCCCCCCTATCATGCATAAGATTGAAGAAATCCTCTTTATGCAAGTTCACACACGTCTTCTTTTGAAAAGATCGCACACAAGTCCTGCTTGTGGCCACGCTTACTCCATGTGCTACAATACAAACCCCACAGCAGACTGCAAGTCAGCACCAACAAGCCAAGCAACAAGTGGCTACAGGACCCTGCCGTACAGCTCTGTTGAGACCTGCCTTCACACACTACTGGCCTGTTCTTTGCACTCAAGTTTATGCTCATACGGTCAGCATCACAAGCAGGAGGGCATGCGCAACGATCCGCAGCAGTGGCACACCTTCTGCACGAGCAGCGTGGCGACGACGCCGGCGACGACGCCCAGGAGCACCTTCGCAGCACAAGTGGTCCTGGGTTTAACAATGCGCAGGCGCACGCATGCGCGACACAAGCCTGCTGTCCTGTCCTTGATGCCTTCTGCAGGGCAGCTGTCAAACCTCTTTCCACTAAACAAGACAGCGCAGCAGCACACCAGAAGCGTGCAAGCTCGCGCCCCGGAGCAATGCCTAGATCCTACAATTCAAGGAACAAGGGGAATGCTGGCGCAGAGGCAGCAGGCCACACCAGCGCTTCACACCCACAGGCGACAAGGTGCTTACCCGGCCAACATTGGCGGACACAGGGCCCCACTTCTCCTCGTCGCCGTTCCCAACGCCGCGCGGGTGGCTGCTCATCTTTGCTGTTGGCTTATGAAAGACTAGTTGGCAGGCGACTTGTGAGTGTGTGTGCTTGGCTTAGCTCTGACAGGTCTTGGACAGCGTTCAACGCTGCGCTGCTAAACAACCCTGGGATGGGGAGCCTGTTGTGGCTCTAGGCTTCCCTTCACTCGCAGAGTGCAGGATCGTCTTCAATGCATCTGTTGCACTAGCTATCTGGCATTGGGGATTGTTTTCCATGGGGCAAGTCACAGGCGAGCACGACTCAGGTCCTCAGGCAGACTGCACGAGGCCCTGGCAAGACACAAGGGCGCCGTGGGCTGCAGGCGAGCCTCTGTCAAGCTCCCAAGCCGCGGCACAGCCTTTGCAGGCCGCGGCAGCGGCTGTCGGCGGTGCAACAACAATTGGACAAGCAGCACAGCTACCCCACACCATTTCAGCAGCAGGGCGTGCCGCGCCTACTGAGCCAGGTGCCGCCACACCACAGCCTTTGGCAGGCACGGCCTCCACTGAAGCCATGCCTGCCGCTCCTAGTCGAGGAATTACAGCGCAGCCTGGAGCAGTAGACGTGTCCCAGGCTGACACGGGAGCGCCATGGGCAGCGTCGCTGGCGTTTAGGCAGCCCCGGCCTGGGCCGGACGCAGCAGGCGTGGCCCAGGCAGGCGAGGCGGCCCCGCAGAGCGGGCCAGCAGACGGGGGTGAGCCCAGCTGTGCAGCGGCGCTGCCTACCACAAGCGCAGCTGCCTTGCGGAACAGCCACAGGATTGCTGAGCCGCCAGCGGGCCAGCACAACAGGCCTTTGGAGGAAGCACAGCCAAACGGGGCCGGGCCGGCGCCTGCGCCAGTGGCGGGCACGGCTGCCCCTTGGGCCAGGCCAGCGGGCGCACACGCGCTGGTGGGGCAGCCGGTGGAGCCAGTAGTGGTGGCGGAGCCGCGCATGCCGGCCGCGGCGCGGCCGCTGCCGCCGCCGCGCGCGTCGCCGCAGTGCATCACCGATGCGCAGACCCTCCAGCGGTGCGCTGCCGTGTCTTAACAAGCGCTCCATACTGTGCCCGTGTGGTGAGTCTACCTATTGTCCGCCCTCTGGCGTGGGCCGCCCGGCGTCGGCATTTATACAGTGCCGCTGTGGGCTCCTCCCGCTTCCAAGCCCCTAAGCTGCTTGCACAGCGCCTGTTGCCTGTGCCTGTTGAGGAAGAGAGCTGCACCATCTCGACTGTCAGGCCAGGTCCAGGGGCTTGGAAGCGGGCGCAGCCCACCCATGTCAGGAACTTTCAATGTGCTGCGACCAGGCGCCGCTCGCGCTCCCTCGCTCGGTCGGTCTGCACCGCGGCGCAGTGCGACCTGCTTGCCAGAGCGCGCCGGCGCGCAGGTTCCTCACGTCGCAGGCGGCGCGCGACTTTGTGGGCTTCCTGCTGGCGCTGAACGACGCCGTGCGCGGCAAGGCGCTCTCCGACCCGTGCCCCGCGTCGCCTGCCGTGGACGCGCTGCTGGAGGTGCGCGCCTTGGACGCGCGACGCGCGGCGTCACGCCCGCCGCCGAGCTGATCATGCCCCACCACTGCATGCTTGCTGTCATGTTGGAGATCGTGGGAGGCTGTCCCCTTCGCCCATCCTCCGCCCCGTTGCCCACTTGCACTTGCGCTATTTGGAGCAAAAGCGTGCGGTCTGGAGCCTGACGAAACCCAAGCCAGAGACGCGGTTAAGGAAGCGGCAGCCTGACCGGCACAGGCGCCTAAACTCAGTCACCTAGCTGCGATCAAACACGTTCCGGACTGAAGCCTCAGCGACTCAATGTCTGAGGTGCGATTTGAAGCCAGCAGCAGCTCGCCTGGCACAACCGCCAGGTGCGCTGTCCCGGCAGCGCGCCAGCATGCAGGCCGCGCGTGTTGGCGGTCTTGAGCAGCCGCGGCGGGCGCAGGTGCTCGCGACCCTCTCGCGCTGGGTGGACGAGGTGCCGCCCAGCACGCAGTCGCTGCGGTACGGCAACCCCGCGTACAGGGTCTGGGCCGCGCGCGCGGCCGCGGCCGCCGAGGGCTTCATGGAGCGCGTGCTGGGGCCCGGCCTGGCGCCGCTCGCGCCCGAGCTGGCGCCCTACCTGCCCGGCGCGCTCGGTAACGCGCAGCGCATCGACTACGGCACCGGCCATGAGACCGCGTTCGCCGCGCTGCTGTTCTGCCTGGCGCGCGCGGGCGCGGTGCGCCGCCGCCGCTCACGACGCGCGGCCAGCGGAGCTCGCTGCCTAGCGCATCCGCGGGTGCATGCCGGCGAGCGCTGCCCGGGGCGTCCTGGTGTCTGCGGATTGCTGCCGGGTACCTGCTGTGTTGTGGAGGCGCGCCTGATCAGGCGCCGGGCGGCGGTTGCGGGCAGGTGGGCGAGGCGGACCGGCAGGCGCTGGTGACGCGCGTGTTTGCGGCGTACCTGGCGCTCATGCGCAAGGTGCAGACCACGTACTGGTGCGCACCGAGTTTCGGCGACCACACTGCTGTGCCCTGCTGCCGCATGCTCCGGAAAGTGCTGGCCCAGAAGTGCTGGCCCAGGCGGCGCGGTCGCTCTGGAGCTGGCCCGCTCGCGCAGCGTGCAGGGCCGGGACGAACCTGGAGGCCCGCGTGAATGTATGTGCGGGTCATCCAGACGTGCACGCCGCCGCTTCGTCAAGGCACGCGGATGCAAGCGGGCCCCGGCGGCAGAGCACGCCGGCCTGACGCCGGCGCGCCGGCAGGCTGGAGCCCGCCGGCTCGCACGGCGTGTGGGGCCTGGACGATTACCAGTTCCTGCCCTTCGTGTGGGGCGCGGCGCAGCTGGTGGGGCACCCGCACATCCGCCCGCGCTCCATCCACTCGCACGAGGTGCTGGCGGCGTGCTCCGCCGACTTCCTCTACCTCGCCGCCGTGCGCTTTGTGCGCCAGGCGCGCGCCCGCGCCGGGCGCTGCATGGGCACTCGCCACAGGCTCGCATCACTCGCGCTGCCCGCCAGCTCCTGCAGCCTGCACGCATGCGCGCCTCTCGCGCCATGCTAGGCTTGCATGTCAGATGAGCGCCGGGCGGGGCTCTTTCAGAGTGACTTCATGCCCGTACGGGAGTGCCGCGCGCCCTCAGCAGAGTACGCCTGCGGAGCCAGGTCGCGTGACAGGGCGGCGCGCCTTGGGCAGGTGAAGAAGGGCCCGCTGGCGGAGACGTCGCCCATGCTCAACGACATCAGCGGCGTGCCCTCCTGGGAGAAGGTGTGCGGCCTCCATGCGGTCTCTTATGGTGGGGCCTTTCAGGGCATGCACCTGCCTGCGTGTCGCTGTAAGACGCGTCCAGCAGCAAGTCGCCACGTGCTCCTGCTCTTACTAGAAAGCACCTCCCGCCAGAGGCTGCTGTGGGGGGGCTGAGGCATGGCGCACAGGCTGCGAGCGAGCGCGGCGCGCGCAGGTGAACAAGGGCATGATCAAGATGTACCAGGTGGAGGTCCTGTCCAAGTTTCCCATCATGCAGCACTTCATCTTCTGCAGGCTGTTTGGCCACTTTTGATGCTTGGCAGGTTTTCCCATGCAGGTCTGGTGTGTAAAGCAGTGGTGCAACCGAGCCAGGGCTTGTGGCCCTGCGTGTAACAGCCCTGGTCAGGAGTGCGCTGTTCAGCACGGCCGTCAGCGCAAGCACCTGCGCGTTCTGCGGCCGCTGCTGCGGGTCAGTGCGCTCACCCTCAGCATACCTCAGCAGCTTGAAGGGCAGCCTGCTGATGCCAGGAGCGCGCCCACTCTTGAGCTTGAGCAACCGCACCCAGCACCTCAGGCTCGATGAATAGCGCACTTAGCAGCGCAGCGCGGTGCGGCGCAGCGCGGCGCGAGCACAGAGTGTGGCTTGCCGGCTGGGACCGTACGGTATTGGGCATGTACGCCCAGCACAGAGTTGGAGTCTGTCGCCAGCTGTCGAGTCGAGCCGAGAGGCCGGAAGCTGCCTAGGGCCCTACGGACTGACGCTTTGCATCTATTTGCGCGCATAGCTCAAACATTTCAGCTCGCAACATCTCAGCGCGCATGCAACTGATGCTGCCATTGCTGCCTGGTGCACGTACTAGCTTGATCTGTGCGTGCTGATCTGTGTGCTGGCCAGCAGCGCGCCCGGGTTTGCTTCTGACACTGCGTATCATAGTGTATCACAATCAAAGCAGACATGCTGAGTCCTGTGCTGCTGCTGCTGCTGGCGCTGGCAGGCGCCGCGCTCACGTGCAGGGCGCAGGCGTCTGCCACACGGTGCTTTTCGATCAATGTCGATACTGTGCACGCAGCTTTCAACTACAAGGCCACGCTCCTCTCTTTCGCGGGCTGCGATCCGGCCAGCATAAAGTGCGCCTCTGATGTGGGCCCAGGAGCTAACCCAACACCCGTCCCAGAGGTGCTGCAGTTGCTCTCTCTTCAACTGCCGCGCGCCTGCTGAGCGCAGTGTCCTGAAATGAACCGGGGTGCTTTCCATGTATCTGTGCAGCTGCTTGGCTGCTAGCAGTGTGAGCAGCTTGTAAGCAGCTGCTTGTTGCTGCAGCAACAGTGGTCCGGCAGCGACCTCGTTTTCTGGGTCTTTGCTGTCCTGAGCCTTCCAGGCTTTAGCGGTGTGGGTCACGCGGCGCAGCGTGTCGCGCCTGTACGAGTACAACGCGTGCATCGACCGAAGGAATAACAACTTCTCCTCCTCGTACCCTTTCTGCGGCACCAACACCACCAGCCACGCTAACAACTCCGCCGTCTTTCCTGGCGAGGCGACATGCAGAAGGGTCTTCGCCTCTGGTGCGCAGGCTGCTCCTCCCTTGCACTGTTCCAGACCTGCAGGTTCCCCGCGCGACAGCTGTGACAAGTATGCTGCAGTTTGGAGCACGGCTGCGACTGTGCTGTCCGGATGCAGCTGGCACTGCCAGCGTGCGCCCCTGTGCAACGACGCCCTGACTTTGCCTCCGCATGCAGATCAGAGCGCGTGTGTGCGCTGCAATCGCGCAGGGCCGCGTGAGGCATTCGTTGCTGGAGTCAACATCACGCTTGGACAGCCGTTTGACCGCGGCGCGGTGTGCAACGCCAAGAGGTAGCCCCCCTGCTGCCCATGCTGCCCGCTGCCATACCACTAGCCATACCACGAGACATGGGCAATGTCTGTGCTGACACCGGCTGCCTACCGCAGCATACGCGGCTTCTTCTTTGTCCAGTCGAGCTGCAGCGCATTCACCGCAGCCACGCTGAGGCCCCTGAGCGCGCACTTTTACTACACCGACGAATATGCGAGCGGCAACTGTCCGCTGTTAATTGATGCACTCCGCAACGGCTCCTACCCCATTGCACCCGGCAACGGCTCCACCATAGGACACCGCAACAGGACAGGACGACCATATGACATACCCAACGATTACTGGGTGACACCGCCGTCCCCCCCGCACAACCCCCCCAGCGGCAGCGGCCACACGCCATTCGTGCGGGCCCGCCGCCCGCCCTGCTCTTGCGTGATGTGTACCGGCATGTGATACCTGTGGGGGTCATGCGCGCGCATCTGCAACGGCGCTGATGATCATGGCAAGCACTCTGTCGCAGCTGCTTGCCTTCCCGTGGCATGGCGTGACAAGAGTGTGCAATTGCTTGCAGCACGTTTGCGACCTGCTTGTCCTTGCTCAATGTTCCTCGTCTGCTTGCCTCTGTGAACCTGTGATGGGACGCTCATCAGCGCCCGGATGTGTTGCGCGCAGCTCCCGTTCATTGCCATAGCGGTCGCCTTCGTTTTGGTCGTGACAGCCTTGGTCTCCTGTGCGACATGTGTCAACCGGCAGCACGCCAGTAAGGCGCGCGCCGTCTGGCCCGATGCCAGGGCCTGCCTGCACGCCTCCGTCCCAGGCCCACATGCGTGGACGAGCCTGCTGAAGCAGTGCATGCGAGAGCGCGCGCGCCTGGCAGGGTCTCTTGCGCTGACAGCACACAGCCCAAGCACTGGGCAATACGCTGACGGCCAGGGTGAGCTGTCAGGCGCCGTGTTGCTATGAATGCGAGCACTGATCATGCCAGTCACGCGTGTGCGGCCCTGATGTGCAGCGCACCAGAGGACGCCCCCGACACAGCTGTGAAGGTGGCGCCGCGCGGCGCTAATGCAGGAGGTCGAGATGCAGGCATGAATTGTGCAGAGGCCGCAGTCCAAAGTGTCTGGGCCCCACCACGCGCAGGCACAGCAGGCTGGCTTTTGCGCGGGCGCGGCCGCAGGGCCGCCCGACTCGGGCGACGGCGGGTGCGGGCAGCCCTACTCCGACACGTCTTCGCAGTTCTGGGTGCAGCCCGATAGCACGACTTACAGCTCGACATACCAGTCTGCGGACAGTGGTGCGCCCTGCACCGCTGAGTGCATTTCCCGTGCGAATGCGGTCACTTGTCACCCGGTGCTCTCGCTGCTTCCTCCCACTCTGCGCTCCTTCCTGCTGATGCTAAAAGCAGGATGTGAAGGGATTTGTAACATGGTCGCAGGCGGCGCGGCCCAGAGCACGCAACCAGATTCGTCCTCATACTCATGCTCATGCTCATGAAGTGTCGAGACGGCGCGTTGCACAGGCCGCCACCCTATGGCAGCGCCAAGCGGCAACTGGCAGCCACCTCCGGTTAGATATGTGTGCATTGCACCTCCCTGTGAGTGTGTAGCCCCTTCTGCCGTGCAGGCAGCGGGAGCCACCTGCCTCCCTGTGCAGGCAGTGCACTGGACAATGCTGCACCATCTTTGAACTGTTTTGCGAAGTCAGCCATGACGGCCTCTCTTGCACTGCTCTGCTGCTGTACTTGCCGAGTGCCTGCTGCGACGCCAATACATGCGGCGCAAAGGAGGGATGCTGCCCTGCCATGACAGCACTCCCCAAGTCCCGCCCGGTTCCAAGCTTGAGCTTTAACGCTTATGAGTTTGCACGCTCTAGGCCGGCCTTGCGAGGGCTGCGGCGCACCTGCGCTTGCTGTGCTGCCAGAGCTGTGGAATGGCGGCTGGTGCATGATAGCGCTGTATTCGGGTCAGTTGTATTGCTGTGTTTGCACTCCCTGAGACGATCAGATGCTGGATCTTCACCTGGTGTCTGGACCTGCTGGCTAGTGCACAATTGTTGCTCAGTAAGTCGACCATCGGCATGCTATATGAGCGGCCTCTAGAGGCGCAGCACTGGGAAGGCGCAGTTGGTGACGGGGCATATTGACAAGTGCTCTGAACGCAGCACTGAATAGGGCGGATCGGACTATTTTCTACGTATTAGATAAGCTGACGTCGTAGGCAGTGCAGAGGACTTGCCGCATGCTTCGGGATGGAAAGACAGCAGACAAGTCTGGTTGTGTAATTCTATAGCGAGTCCTGACGATTATCCTGCTGACTTTCCAGTCGCGCATGGTCTCGTCTGCAGCTGACATGCTTGCATAGCGCCCATGCATATCACAACAGCTATTATCCGTGAAGCACATGCCCCAACCAGAGCATGTCGTCCATGCAGCGAGGCGTTACCGGTCCTAAGGTTACAAATGTAACTTTGGCGGGGTAGGGCATCATAGATTGAGTGTGCTTGCGCATGCCCGTCCCATCGCTGCCAGCAAAAGCGCCCACAGGGACGGCGCGGGCAGCGCGCAGCAGAATGCAGGGGCACCTGCCTGGCGTCAGCGGGCGCTGCAAAAGCGCGCGATGCGGTGCACTGTCCTGGCCACTAGCTAGATGCATGCTAATCGGCTGAGATATATATGGCGTGAGAGTGTCTGAGATACATATGGCGTGAGAGTGTTTACAAGTACCCCTTACCTTGCTCACGCGTATCGCGTGCTAGAAATTCCTATGCATGGGCATATGCCAGCATTGCAGCTTGCCCCACAACGTAGGACTTGCTGTGCAGAGCGTGTTGCTTGCATGGACTGGCACCAGGCGTGATGGCTGAGGCATGCTGAGCAGGGAGCGCGTAACATCCGTCCGACGCGCACTGACCTGTGCGCGTGCCCCTGCCAGGGCTCACCGGGTCTGCGTCGCACCTTGGCAGCGCTAGATGCCTCCGTTCCCGGACCACTAGGCGGGCTGCTCGGCAGGTGGGTGGCTGCATGGTTACGACTGCTACCGCCTCGCCTTCCCGTCGGGGCGAACTGACAGGCTGCCTGTGCAGCAGGAGGGCGTCGCAGTACGAGCTACGATCTCCCTGGAGCGGGATGTGCCGCTGTTCCTGCAGGAGCAGGAGGCACAGCGGAGCAAAGAAGTGGGGCCTCAGGACTTCGACCTGCAGGTGCAGGACATGTCCAAGGTGCGGCCTGCCCGGGCACCTCAGCACTGCAGGCTTATCCCGCTGGGCTGTGCTGGCGCTGCCGCAGTCTGACAGGCACCGGCTCTGCGGTCATCTTGCCTGATGCGCTTCTCTGAAGCAATGCTCTGGCGCTGAAGCATGCAGGACCAAACCAGCCTGTTGTGTTAGAGTTTAGTGTTCGCAGACTGCACGCCTCTTCAGTCACTGGCGTACTGCTCGCCTGTCTGCTGCAGCAGCAGGTAAGATGGTCAGCGGCGGGGGCTGAGGCTGCACCCGGCTCGCAGCCGCTTGCGAAGGGGGTCGAGTGCACAACTGCGCGAGCGGATTGCGCAGGGGGGACGAGCGGGGGTGCCGCCCAGCAGCTTGGGCCCATGGCTGTTGCATACCAGTGCTATGTGCCTGGATTTCTCCAGCGAGCGGCGCGCCGCGGGCGCAGACGGTGCTGGGCATCATCCTGGGCGGCGGCGCGGAATCGCGGCTGTACCCGCTGACGAAGAAGCGCGCCAAGCCGGCCGTGCCGCTGGGCGCCAACTACCGGCTGATCGATATCCCCGTCTCCAACTGCATCAACTCCAACGTCAACAAGATCTACTGCCTCACGCAGGCGCGCCCCGCCGCGCAGCCGGCCCCCGTGCCTGCAGGCCCTGTGCAGGCTTTGCTCATGCACAGATGCGCTGCTGTGCACTGGTGTGCTCCCTTGACCGTCGCTGTTGATAGACGGCGCCGAGCGGGGTAAAGCTCGCCTGTGCCGTCACAGAAGGACGCTCATATGAGGACCTCTGAAGGGTCGCAGATGGCGATGGCACAGACGCTGCGCCTCCCCCCTATGCAGTCAGCGCACTGTGTCCAGGCGAGCGCGGCAGGTTGCAGGCAAGCAGGCCGATGCCCCGCGGATGCTGCGTATGTAGCCGGCAGTCCGCTGCAAAGTCAGGAGGAGCACAGGCTCGCTCTGCGCTCGGCGCGGCGGGCGCCGAGCGCGCCAGCCAGAGGGCGCCCACAGCCCCGCAGGCGGGCTGACGCTGCCGTGCGCGCGCCGCTGACGGGGCGCCGCGCGCGCAGTTCAACTCAGCGTCGCTCAACCGGCACCTGTCGCAGGCCTACAACGCGAATGTGGGCGGCTACTCGAGCCGCGGCTTCGTAGAGGTGCGGGGCGCGCACATGGCACGCCGCGTGGGACGCTGCATGCGCGTGTCCAGCAGGCCGCGGGGGCCTCGGCCGGCATGGGCCCCCTCCACAGGCTCCCCTTTGCACGCGTGCTGTGCAATGCACGCTGCTGCGTCCGCTCAAGCCACAGGGCCAGCAGGCAGCCAGGCGCATGCGTCCGGCGACATGTGTCTGCGCAGGCGCCAGTAGCGCCAGGTGCCGCAGCAGGCCGGCGCCCGTCAACGAGTGGGCGCAGCCGTACCTGGCGGGGCGACGCAATAGGACGCTGGTGAGCAAAGCGCGGCGCGCCCGCGGCGCCCCGCGCGCCTGACCAGGCGCCGGCGCCGGCGCAGGTGCTGGCGGCCAGCCAGAGCCCGGTCAGCAAGGCGTGGTTCCAGGGCACGGCCGACGCGGTGCGGCAGTACATGTGGCTGTTCGACGAGACCGTGCGCGACGGCATTGAGGACTTTCTGATCCTGGCCGGCGCGCGCCCGCCCGGCCGGGAGAGCGCGCGCGGGGGAGCTCGCCAGGGTGCACACGCGTGGGCGGCGCGCGGGAGCTTGGGGATCGGCCCAGCCTGAGCGTAGCCCTGCGGCGGCCCAAATGGTGCAGGTTCCCAGGGCGAGTCACATGGCCAAGCAACCGGGCTGGGGAGCATGGCCTGACTGCGCATTACACCTGGTTAGGCACTGCGAGCGGCGGCGCGCCATTCCACGCGCTCGCGCGTGATGCCGCGGCTGTTCGCGTAGTGACAGGGCAGGGCAGGAGGCGGGCGGCCGAGCCGGGGCGGCGCGCGCGCGCGCAGGCGACCACCTGTACCGCATGAACTACCAGGACTTTGTGCTGCAGCACCGGCGGACGGGCGCGGACATCACCGTGGCCGCGCTGCCGACGGACGAGAAGAAGGCGACCGCGTTCGGGCTGATGAAGATCGACGGCGCGGGCCGCATCGTCGACTTTGCCGAGAAGCCCAGCGGCGAGCTGCTGCGCAGCATGCGCGTGGACACGACCATCCTGGGCCTGGACGCCGAGCGGTGCGTCGCGGGCCGATAGGGTAGGGTCGCCCCGCGGCGCGCTGCGCAGCGGGGTTTTGCGACAGCGCGCGCTGGGGCGTGAGCAGCACGGCGCCGGCAGCGCGAGGGCGGACGTGGCCGGCGGATGTGCGTGGAGTCGGGCACGCAGCGTACAGGGACTGTCTATTGACATATGGGCAGTCACACATACCCCCCAACGCATATCCCCCAATGTGAAAGTGCCTGACAGCCGTGCTGCGGGCGGGCTGGCAGGGCAAAGCAGGAGCCATACATTGCGAGCATGGGCATCTACGTCGCGAAGGCTTCTGCCATCCGCGAGCTGCTCATGAAGCACTACCCGCAGGCGCGCCGCGCTGCGCGCCTGGCGGCGCCGGGGGGCGTCCCGCGATGCGCTCCCTGCGGCTGTGGCCGCTGTGGCGCCCTGTACAGCTAATCAAGCGCGCAGAGCCCATGCAGCGCTCCAGCAAACGATGCTTTATGGATCGTGCAACGGGCGAGCGCATGCGCGCGCAGGCGAACGACTTTGGCAGCGAGGTCATCCCGGGCGCCAAGGACATGGGCATGCACATCCAGGCGTACCTGTACCAGGGCTACTGGGAGGACATCGGCACGGTGGAGGCGTTCTACGAGTCCAACCTCGCGCTCACGGACAACCCCGCGCCCAAGTTCAGGCGCGCCGCCAGCCCCAGCACCGCACGGGCGGCCACGACTGTCAGCGGCGCCATGCCTGGGCCACACACGTCACACGTATTGGTTCTCTGCTGCTCGTGTGGCTCGGGGCCTTACACAAGTCGGTGCTGTTTGCTTGCCCAGAGCGCTGCCACCTGGACGCAACGGCCTGGCTCGGCAGCGAGGTGCGCGGGAGCGCGCCTGCGCGGTGAACATATGTCTGCTCAGCCAGTGCGCGCCTGCTCGTTCCCTGCCTGTAGCATGGTCACACGACGAAGTCCCCCAACAAGCACTCCCACGCACGCGCACACACAGCCCCTCCCTCCAACCCTGAACCTAACCCCTATCCGAACCCCTCCACCTGCGGCGCGAGCACGAAGGGCAGCTGGAGTGCAGGCTGAGGTGCTTGCGGGGGAGGCCGTTCGGCGCTGGGGTGCTTGCGGGTGATGCCGACCGGCGCGGCGCGCGCAGCTTCTACGACAAGGACGCGCCGATCTACACCATGTCGCGCTTCCTGCCGCCGAGCAAGGTGCAGGATGCGGAGGTGACCAACAGCGTGCTGGGCGACGGCTGCGTCATCCGCGCCGGCACCAGCATCACGCACTCGGTTATCGGCCTGCGCTCGCTCATCGGCGAGCGGTGCAAGGCGCGGCCCCGCGCCGCGCGCCGCGGCCTGCGCGGCCGCGCCGTGGCGCCGGGGCGCGGCAGCGCTGCACTGAAGCGCTCTGCCGCACGCCGCCCCGCGCCGGTGGCGTCGAGCCATGCAACGCCCGACTTGTCTGCGCAAGTGTAATTGGGAGCGAGATCAGTATTAAATGTTTTGTAAACAAGCAGCATGTAAGGTCGGTAGTCTGGCGCACCGTCGTCACCAGCAGCAGTGCGGGCGCGCCGGGTGGGGGGTTTCAGCGACCGCGCATCCTCAGAGCCGGCCGAGCGGGGGCGGCACCGCGCGCGCGGCAGGTGGAGGACGCGCTGATGATGGGCGCGGACTACTACGAGACGCTGGAGGAGTGCGCGCTCATCCCGGGCTGCCTGCCCATGGGCCTGGGTGCGCCCCCGCGCGCCTGCCCGACTTGACCAGCGTGAGTGAAGCAAGGACGACATGGGCAGCCTGCCCATGGGCCTGGGCGCGCCCCGGCGCGCCCGCGTGAGCTGACCAGCGTGAGTTTATCAAGGACACCGTTGGGAGCCTGCCCGTCTGGGGCGGCTGCCTCGGGGCCCCGGGGCATCCCAAAGCCCAGGCAGTACGTTCGACGACAAGTCAACATGGCAGCCTGCGTCTGCAGCTGCCTCTGCTTGGACTGGGGGGAACACCAGAGCAAACGCTGCAGCATACAGAGGACAGCGCATGCGCTGCTTGTTCAAGCGTATCCTGCCATGTATAACGGTCCCCAGCTCTGCCACGCTGGCAGCGGTGCGATGCTGGGCGGCGCCGCGCGCAGGCGCGGGCACGCACGTGCGCAAGTGCATCATCGACAAGAACGCGCGCATCGGCAGCAACGTGCGCATCGTGAACGAGGCCGGCGTGGTGGAGGCCAACCGGGAGGAGGACGGCTTCGTCATCAAGGACGGCATCGTCGTCGTCATCAAGGACACCATCATCCCTGACGGCACCGTCATCTGAGCGCGCGCTCGGGCGGGCGAGCGCGCGGCGGGAGGCAGCGCAAGGAGCCAACTGTCTTGGCACCAGGAAGAGGGGAGGCCGACGTTTGAAGCGCGGCAGCGCGGGGAACCTGAAAAAAACCCGACGGCGCTGTCCGTAGGCGGAAGCGGGGTCGCCATGAGCCGACGACGCCGAGTGCCCTGGGTCCACAGCAAAGGGCGCGGGTGGAGCAGCGTGTGTCTGGCATGACCTGCTACCGGGGGGGAGCTGTCGGGGCCCCTGCCGGCGTCGGATGCAGGGACAGGCTGCAGAGCTCGGTTGCGCAGCGGCCCCTGGGATGTCTGGCAAGCCTGCCGAGGGTGAGTGACTGTGGCGGCTGCTGGCACCTGGGCGGGACGCCAGGGCCTGTGGTTGACGCGGCAGCGCGCCGTACCCTAGGTCTTTGCAGGCTGAAAGGCCCTGCAGAGACCAGGGCGGCACGCGCTTGAGTTTTGGATGGTCTTGTTTGAACAGGACCCAGGGCTCACGGCTTGTGGGTGAAGCCTTGGGACTGGCGCCCTGCGTCTTGCGGGTCAGCATGTTACCGTGTTGGGTATGGTGGCCCAGCTTGGTCTTCTTTCATCAGAGCAAAGGGGAGAGGGGACAGAGGACAGGGGAGGCGCCCTGCGACGGGCGCAGGGCAGTGGCGCTAACGTCGTGACCCAGAATAGCCGCTGCTTTGTGTGGGTCTGTGTGTGCGGAGCATTAGTGCAAGTAGGCTTTGCTGCAGGTGTGCAGTGTGTCTGGGCAACGAGACGCGAAGCGGGCCGTTCAGATTGTGGTTTATGCTTGACTTCACCTGGGGGTCCGACGCTAAGACACGATCTGCCCATAGTGCGCATATGCACATGCGCGAAGCAATGGTGCTGGAAATATTCTTTTACCACAGCGTGCAAGGCAAGCTCGTGCGTACCTGACCTTGGCCCACATACCATAACATGCTTGCAAAGCCCCACACACACATGCGTAATACATATGTTGTCCTATGCCCAGATACGCCTTCACAGCCATAATCAGGCCCTTGAGCCTAGTTCCACATCCACCACCTTCGCCTTGCATTTCCAGTTATATTTCCAGTGTGGTCTGATGCATCTAAGTCTAGCATTTCAACAAGTGCACTCGTGAAGCCATACTACCCCGCCTGAGCCTAAAATGTTCAAGGGTGCAGGCCAGCTATTGCAGTACTGCTACAGTCATCGACATGCGTTGAGGCACCCGTTGGTACAAATGCAAAAATCCGTCCAGCGGGGGCACACCGCACAAACCAATCTGGCGGCGCGGCTGGGTCACTGACGAGCCGGACGCAGGCCTATCGGGGCACGCAGGTGGCTTGTGGTTTTGCCACATAGCCTCCTTCCTGAGATAGGTATCTAGCTTACCATGAATGTGCACCTAACCACAGCCACATCACCGCCGCGGCGGCACCAGGCTGCCAGTGCCCGTACGCGCTGCGTAGACCGCCGGCTAGGCGCTCTGCATCAGGTTTGCAGCGTGCGCTCAGAACACCGCTCTGCCGCACGCGCTCAGAATACCGCTCTGCCGCACGCACAGGAAGCGGCTCTGCTGCACTGCACGCGGACCTAGTGTCCCTGCAGGATGGGTATGAGAGCGCAGCAGCTCGCGCGGCGTGCGCAGAGGCAAGAGCCGCCAGACATGCATAGAGTCCCGAACCAGGTCGGCAGCGCCGTGACCGTCCCGCGAAGGCGGCGCGCCGCGCTCACAGCGCCGCCGAGTGCGCCGGCCACTGCTTCGCGGCGGACATCAGCTGCGGCGCGGCTGTGCACCGGTGCGCCCAGCCCTGCGGCCCCGTGTCGGCGCCCACGGCTGCGCCGACCTGCGCGCGCCGCGCTTCCCCCGCTCACAACCCGGCGACGGCTGCCCGAGCCCGCGATGCGCACGCACGGCACTGCCATGTGCGAAAGCACTACTCAACAGCGGGCATGGGCTACGGCGCGGGTGTGCTCTAAGGGCGCCCGCTCTGCGGCGCCTTCACTGAGAGCCTGCAGTCAGGCCCTGCACGGCAGCACGAGCACGATCGCTCGTGGCCAGCGCACCGCCATGCTGCCGCTTGCAGCGGCACCGCACGGCCCGGGAAACGCGCGCGCGCCGATGCTGGGCCGCGCAGGTGGCGCGGCGCTGTTCAACAGGGCCTCGGCAGGGCGCTCGCTGTGCGAGAGCATGTGCGCCTGGCGCAGCGGCGCGTCAACGAGCGAGTCAGGATGACCTCGGGACCTCTGGAATGCATAATGCAAGCCACATGTGCAAAGTGCAGCGCCTCCTGTGGCTGCTCTATTACAGCACGCGCGGCGTGATCCGGCGAGCAGGGTGCTGCTGACCCCTCACACCATACACGTGCCACAGCACCGACGCGCAAGCGCGGCGCGCCTGCGCGGGCCCATGGTCCAGCAGCCAGCGCGCGAGCCAGGCCGTCGCATCGCCGCTGCCCGCGGCCGGCTTGCCGCGTGCAAGCTCCGCCAGCGCCTCCGCCAGAACAGGCTCCAGGCGCTCGCCCATATAGGCCTCCACCGCGGCGCGGCGCAGCGCCGCGGCCGCGGGCGCCGCGCCGGCCGCCAGCGCGGCGGCGAGCGCGGCCGCGTCCGGCGGCGGCGGCGCCAGCGCCGGGAAGAAGAAGCGCAGCTCGCGCGCGGCGGCGGCGGCGCTGTCGGAGCCGTGCACCGCGTTGCGCGTGCCGTCCAGGCCGAACAGCGCGCGCAGGCTGCGCTGGGGCGGCGCGCATCAGGCCGCCTGCAGAGCTCGAGGCTGTAACTGGGGGCTCAGTCATAGCAGGAACGCATGCCCAGCGCGCACCTGTGCGGTTCCTCGGCGCGCGCCTTGACAGGATTCGTCGGACCCCTAACGCGCGGCCCGCGCACCGTTCACGGGCCTTGCCCGTACCACAAGCAGCACAGAGCGGGCTCCGAGCGCCTCAAGCTACAAGCGCGAGCGCAGATCAACCCCGCGCCGCGAGGCTTATGCAAGGGGGGCAACGCACATGAGCTGGCGCCAAGCGCGTATTGCGTCCACACGTGCCAGCACATACGCGTACACGGGCCCAGAGGTCATATATTCGACCAGCTCGGGGAAGAAGCTCTTGCCCTGCAGAGCACAAGGGCCCGCGCAAAAGTCAAAACCAGCCTTTGGCGCGACCATGCTCCTGCGCTTTGCAGGGAACAGCAGGAAACGAGGGCCGCTTGGGTCAGCTCACCACGTGGTCTGCGTAGAAAGCCACCGCGCGGTTGCGCGTCAGCTGCACAAAGCTTCCGACAACTGTCAGCATACGTCACAAAAAAGTGCTCTGACAGCCTTGCCGGCGTTGCGCGCGCGCCTGGATGCGCTCCTGCGCCAGCACGGTGAAGCCCTCCAGCTCCGCGCGCTGCCTTATGTCAAGCGCTCTGCCGAGCCGCACCGCGTCGGGCTTCACCAGCGCCAGCGTCCTGAGCAAGGTCCCCATACTGCAGCACAGGCGAGGCACCTCCCGAAGTACTTTCACATACGTTGGGCACTCCTTCAAGGCGTGAAACCTGGCAGGGTTGCAGAAGACCTCTTGAGGACGGCCTGGCAATGGTACTTTAGGAGCTCCGGAACAGCACTCAAGCTGCTGTCCCGGACCTTGCACTGTGTGCACGCCCCGCGAACAGATAGAGTAACAGACTGCGCGCTATAGCAGGAGACAAGCATCGCCAATGCACGCCTAGCTCAAGTGCAGCAAGCGCCTGCTTCCTCATGCTTGCAAGGCCAAAGCTTCAAGTGCTCGGGGTGCGTGGCGCGGCTCGTGCCCGGCTCCATTGCTTGATCACCAGGCGCTGTTAGTCCGCGTGTCGTTTGCAAGCGTGCCGGGCGTGCTCGTACTTACCGCTGTTCCATACTCGCAGGGCATCCTCGCGCTCCTGCTCGTCGCCGCGCCGCATGATGCCCGCGCGGCAGAGGCGCCGGAAGACGAAGCGCCCGAGACAGACCTGCGGGAGCTCTGGTATCGCAAGGCGCTCAGCCTGAGGTGAGCCTGGGGCAGTGAGCGACCAGCGAACAGGGTTGCCTGGCAATCAAGGTACCCTGTATGTGGCATATAGGCACTGTCCCTCAGAGGCGGCAGTCGCTGCACCTCGCGTCTGCGATACACTGTTCTATGGAGAGTGCGCTGGCGGGTCCTGCGCCGCGAACGCCAGCCGCAGCTTGGCCAGGGGAGCTCGCTGGCTCGTGGTGCGGCGGGCCCGCACAGGCGTCCTCTTGTCACCACTGCCACGCTCGGCGCGCCGACCGGAGCGGTGGCGCACGCGTGCGTCGCACGCGTCACGGTGGCTTGGTCTTATAGGCAGCCTGCTGGCGGCAGGCGCAAGCCGGACGCCAGCCATGCGGACTGGCAGGAGGCGGAGCTACTGCTGCGCGATGCGGCCAGCGTGCAGGTCGCGGCGGAGGCGCGGCACGGCGCCGGCGCGCCCATCGCGCGGCCCCACGCGGCCGCAAACGCGAGCGGCGCGGCGGCGGCGCGCGACGGCGGCGGCGGCGGCGCGGGCGGGGACGGCGGCGGCGCGGGCGGCCGGGCGGGCGGGCCGCCGGATGACCCGCTGGACTGGGAGTATCCGGGCGTGGAGGTCGCCGCAGATGGGCACCTGGGCGCCCTGATGGAGCTGGCGAGCGCGTTTGAGCGCGGTGCGCCGGGGTGCATGTGCCTGTAGCGTGCTGGGTGCGCGCGGTGCATGGTTCGCGCTCGCTTCGAAAGTGCCTGGCGCTGCAGCGCGTCTCGGGTGGGTTCCTGGTCGGCGCTGGCGCCAGCAAACGCCGCCGGCGGTGTCGTGCTGAGGACCTGCGCAAGCGTGCTGGGCAGCTCCAGGTCACTGTGATCCGCATGCAAGGCTTAATACTTTGCCATGCTGGGGCGGGTTCAGCCGGGCGTGCTTTGGGCCGCTCTGATGGAGTTTGTCCGTTGAGCTGACCATGGAGAGGCGCATGCGGCCATGTTGGCCTCAGAGCCGATAAAACATGTCTTGACCCAACCCATCCCACCTATCGGTCGCAGGCCGAAGCGCGCCGGCCTGGCCTGTCCTTGCGGCAGCGCGCGGCCGCATGTGGATGCAGGCCGGCGGGCATGTGCCCGCAGGCGATCCGGCGCTCGCCCGCTGACGCGCGCACAGGGGCGCGCCCCCGCGACGCGGGCGCCGCCTGACAGGGCGCGCCGCGCGCAGGCGAGGGCGCGCCGGCCAACGCGCTGCTGGCATGGCGGCTGCTGCGCGAGGCGTCCGCGCGCGGGCACGCGCCCGCGCAGACTGAGATCGGCCTGCGCCTGGCCACCGGCGCGCTGCCCGCCCCGCGCGGCGGCAGCGGCGGGTCCCAGCTGGCGCTGCGGCCGCCGCGCTGGCGCGAGGCCGCGGTCTACCTGTACTTTGGCGCGGCCGGCAACGACACGCTGGCGCAGGCGCGGCCGCCGCGGAACGAGTCTGGCGGTGCCTGGAAGCGCCCTTTTTGGTGGTGGGGCTGGCGCTTGCTGATGCGGCGCGCTCTGCTTGCTGTGCGGCAGGCCGACTCTTTGTGGAGGAGGTCCCAGTGCACCTCGTGCAGACACTCTCCCTCGGAAGATGTGACAGGTAGGATGTTCGCATGCGCACGGCTGAGTGCGCTGACTCCCTTGGTGCAAGGCCCCAATGTGACCGGGGCGCTCAGGCTGCGCCGGGCGTGTCTCCGTGCTTTCATCAGCTATCATCGGGTAGCACCAGTCTGCAAGATTGATCCAGCCACGGACAGCGCGCGGGGGGCGCGCGCAGCTGGCGCTGGGCTACCGGCACATGATGGGCCTGGGCGTGCCGCGCTCGTGCGCGGCCGCGGTGCTGTACTACCAGCCGGTCGCGGAGCAGGTCGTGGAGCTCGCGCGCCGGCCCAGCGCGCTGCCGCACGTGCGCGGCCCCCCTCCCCCCCACACCCGCCCACTTCAGGCGTGTGCGGTGCGGCCCGGCCGCTGCAAGTACCCCCCAAGCGCGCCGCCGGTGCAGGCCCAAGGCCCCAGCGCATGTCCACTGCGGCGCTGCTCTTGCACTTATGCAGACAGGCAACCAGCGGAGGCGGCCGGCTGGGCCGGGCTCCCTGCGCGCTGCGCTCCGGTTGCGTCCTTGCGTGACGGCGCTGGCGCGCGGGGGGCGCGCGCAGATCGAGCGCATGCGTCTGGCCGCGGGCGGCGCGTCGCGCATGGCGCCCTCGCGCGAGCAGCAGCGGCTGCACTTCCAGTGGTTTGCCGACCTGGGCAGCCCGGAGGCGCAGCGCGCGCTCGGGCAGCTGCTGAGCCAGGGCGCGGCGCGCGACCCCGCGCAGGCGCTGCGCTACTTCCGGTGCGGCCGCGGGGCCCTGTTCCAACCCTATGGCCCTAGCTCAACCCTACCCAGGCGCTGCACTGCTTCCGGCGCGGTAACTGGCCTGTGCAGCGGGTGCATCGGCGCCGGGAGGGCACAGGGCGTTCGCCGCCGCGCTGCGGCGGCACGGTGCCCCTTGCCGCGGCACTAGCGTGCGCGGACACGGACCCAGCGCACGAGCGGCCCGCGCGCGTGAGCAGGCAGGCCGCGGAGGCCGGCGACGCGGACGCGATGGCGCACCTGGGCCATATGTTCGCCAACGGCGCGGGCGTGCCGGCCAGCAACGCGAGCGCGCTGCGCTGGTTCCGCGCGGCCGCCGAGCGCGGGCACCCCAGCGGCCAGTACGGCCTGGGCTACCTGCACCTGGCCGGCTACGGGCTGCCCAAGGACGCGGCCGCCGCGCTCGCGCTCTTCACCAAGGTGGCACCCATTCGCCTCCTCCTCAAAAGGGCCTTGTAGGAGAAAGCCGGTGCTTCCATTTCACTAGAAATGTGATCTACTTTTTTAGGGCTTCCATGAAAGCGTGAACAGGCGTGCCCTGTGCGCGCAGGCGGCCGACCAGGGGCATGTGGAGGCCTGGTTCCACCTGGGCGTGCTGCACCTGCGCGGCTGGGGCGCGCCGGCGAGCGCGACGCAGGCGCTCTACTTCTTCAGCCTGGCCGCCAAGATGGGCCACCTGCTCGCGCAGTACAACCTGGCCATGATGCACCTGTCCGGCGCGGCCGCCGAGAAGCGCGCGCCCCGCCCCCCGCGCCCGCCCGCGCGCCCGCCCGCCCGCCCGCGGCTGCGGCCCCTGCTCCTTGAAGGCTGGCATGCGACACAGTTAAGGCCAGGACTTCAATGCCTGGGACGCCCGAGGCCCCCCGCGTGCGTGATTGCCGTCCAGCGCCCCAGGCATGCAGAGGGCGGTCTACCAGTGGCTGACCCGGGACAGGGTAGGGGGAGGGTCATAAGGCCTGCACTGTGGGTGAGACTGCTCTGGGCAGGCCCGGCCGCGCCGCGCCGCGCGCGACCCGGGCCCGCGCCGGCGCGCAGGGCCGGCTGCACCGCCGCGCTCGAGCTGCTCAAGCGCGTGGCCGAGCGCGGGCCCTGGGCGGCGGTGCTGCAGGACGCGGCCGCCGCGTGGGCGGCCGGCGACGCGGCCGGCGCGCTGCTGGCGTACCTGCGCGGCGCGGAGGCCGGCCTGGAGCTCGCGCAGGCCAACGCCGCCTGGCTGCTGGGCCGCGGCCTGGGCGCCGGGCCGGGGCCGGCCGCGCAGGCGCTCGCGCTGCGCCTGCACCAGCGCGCGGCCGGGCAGGGCAACGTGGAGGCGCTCCTGCAGCTGGGCGACAGCCACTGGTACGGCCGCGGCGTGCGCCGCGACTGGGGCCGCGCGGCGCAGCTGTACGCCGCGGCCGCCAAGTTCCAGGACGCGCAGGCGCTGTTCAACCTGGGCCTCATGCACGAGTTTGGCGCGGGGCTGCCGCGCGACCTGCACCTCGCCAAGCGGCACTACGACCGCGCGCTGGAGGCGCGGCCGGACGCGCGCGTGCCCGTGCAGCTCGCGCTCGCGTCGCTGGCGCTGCACGGCTGGTGGGACCGCGCGCGCCCGTACCTGCCCGGCCGCCTGGACTGGCTCTGGGCGCGCGTGTACGCGATCCCGGACCCCGGCGCGACCCTGCAGGCGGTGACCCAGGGCGAGCTGGCCGGCGCGCGCGACAACATCGGCCTCGGGCTCGGCCTGCTCGAGCGGCTGCTGGACACGGGGCTGCTGGGCGCGCGCGGCGGCAGCGGCGGCGGCGCCGGCGCCGGCGAGCGCGCGCTGGGCGGCGAGCGCGGGTCCGGGGGCCCGCCCGGCGAGCGGCCCGCGGGCGGCCGCGCCTGGCTGGGCAACACGGGCGAGAGCCTGCTGCTGCTGGCGCTGTGCGCCGGCCTGTGGCTGGTGCTCTGGCGGCGGCGCTCGCTGCGCGCGGCGCAGCCGGCCGGCCTGCGCGGCCTGCACGCGGAGCGGCCGCCGGCGACCGCTGCGGCCGCTGCAGGTGCCGCCGCGCAGCAGGCGGCAGCCGCGGCCGTCCCTGCGGCCCCGGCGCCCGCGGCACCTGCAGCGGCGCCTGCGGCCGCGGTCCACATGGCGGCTGCGGTAGCGCCTGCGCCGGATGGTGCGCGGCCAGCGGGCGGCGAGGCCGGCGCAGTCGGGGGGGAGGCAGTCGGCAGTGCCGCCGTGGCGGATGGGGCGGCGACGGCAGAGCCATCTGGCGCGGGCGCTGCGGCGCGTGCAGAAGCAGCGCCCGGGGCAGCACCACAGGATGGTGTGGTCGAGCCGAGGCAGCAGGCGGACGAGGCTGCGCTAGGGGGCGGGGACAGCTGACAGGCCCAGCACTCCCTGCAGACAGCTCATTTGCTGTGCTTTTGAACGTGGAGTGACCGCCGCGCTTTAAATATGGAGTTATGCTGGTGCGTCTGTTGTGCGCTGCGCAGTGGTCCCGCAAAGCCACGCACTGTTCAAAGCAAGGCCACAGTGACCAGCAGGACGTCAGGAGGCAAGGGCAGAAGCAACGACGTCAGGGCAGGGCCAGGCTGAGCCATGCAAAGATGAGGGCAAAGCCACCAAAGGGCGCCGCGCGGGCCAGGCCGCGATCCTCTGCGAGCGCCGCGGCGTAACAGCTCCCTGAGAAGAGCAGAATGCCGGAGCCTGCGAGTATGCCGACCAGGTGCGGCCTGCGGGCCAGCGGCGCCGCTGCCAGCAGCAGGCTGTGCAGGAGGTGGTAGTCGTTGCCGCGGCGGAACACCTGTGGCCCACGAGTGCACGATGGGCAGGGACAAGCGAGTGGTGGACTTGAGGGTCTGTGGACGAGCGCAGGCGCGCACGTCAGTAAAGGCTGGATTGGCGGGCTTGAAGGCGTGTGCGCCGTAGGCGCCCAGCGCCACCGCGCTCGCCCCAGACACCGCCGCGGCGCAGTGCCAGGTAGACACACCGCGCAGCAAGCCCCTGCTCAGGTGCTGCGTCGGCCCAGGCATAATGGGGTGCAGCGCGACAGGTCACCAGTGCACAATGGATCAGCCCCACGTGGCTGATCAAACTATTTGAGCTGAGGTGAAGTTAACAGGACCTAAGGCCGGAATGTCGGGGGTTTTTTTTTCGTACGCTGACTTTGCCGATCGCAGAGCTCTTCAAGAGCTCTGCGGTGCCGATGCACGGCAGGAAGCACGGGCATCCGAAAGGTCGGTCAGGCCAGGCAGGCGCTCACGCTGGGCCACACATCAGGCATGATCGGGAGCGCGACCTACCGCGCGGCGCACCTGACCAGGCAGGCTGCGCGGCATGCGGCGGCGGGCCCGTCCGACCGCCTGCTGGTGGACCGAGCCGCTTACATAAAGCACCTGGAGGCCGAGCTGCAGCGCGTCAGCGCGGCCTGCCTGGCCGTGCACGCGCTCGGCGACCGCCTGGAGGGCGGCGAGGCGCGCGCGCAGTCGCTGGAGGCCAAGGTGCGGCCGCGGCGCGCGGAGTGTGCATGAGGGGCACGCGCACACGTGTTGTGCATTGTCCGCTTCCAGGTCGCGCAGCGAGCACACACTGGCCGGGAGCTCTTTCACTGCCGCTGCGCGGCATGCAGCCGGCATTGTTGTCGGCCCTGTGCTAGCGCTCGGCGCGGGCGCGCCTGCACGCGCAGGTGCTCGACGTGGCGCGGCTGGCGAGCGGCGCACAGGAGCGCGGCGAGCAGGCCGGCGCCGCCCTCGCCGCCCGGCTGGCCAAGCTGGAGGCCCCGCAGAGCCGGGCGGACGCCGGCCCGGCGCGCCTGCTCCTGCCCGCTCAACCCCCGGGCCGGACGGCAGTATTCGAAGTAGACCTGGCCGGCAGCGCCTGAGGGGAGCACAATGCATGCATTCTCCTCTAGTTCTGGACAGGTAGGCCGCGACAGGAGATTGTCAACCTGCGTGTCACTGATGTGGTGCCTGTGTGCGGCAGCTGGCGGAGCGCCTGCAGCAGGGGCTGGCCGCCGTGGCGCGCCGGCAGGCAGAGCTGGCGGCCGCGCTCGAGCGCCGTGCAGACGCCGCCGCGCCCGCCCCGCATGAGGCGCGGCCCGCTGTCCAGCGCGCCGCCGCCCTGCGCGCAGCACCCCTGCATGAGGCAATCAAGGGCGGGGGTGCATGTGCCAGTCTTCAAGACCATGCAGCGGCCCTCATGCCGTAGTCCGCTGTCACGAGCATTGGCCGGTGATCACAACCATGCAGCAGCTTCACATGCCCAGCTGGACGTGAGGAGACGCATGCGATGTCCTCCTGGAGGCTGTACCACCGCGTGCAGCAGCAGTGCTGCGCACCCAGCATGCAGCGCCAGCAGAGCGGGCTCGCACGCCGGGCGCGGGGGCGCATCGCAGGCGTTGCGGGAGCAGGCGGCGGCGCTGGCGCGCGAGCGGCGCGCGTTCCGCCGCTGCATCAGCCTCGTGCGGCGCGGCGCGGCGCTTGCGGCGGCTGAGCCATCAGGCGTCCTGGTGCTGGCCGTTCTCTAGGAAACGGACCCCTGTGCAGTGCTGCATGCTGGCCAGAAAGCCAGTGTGCGCATGCATGCGCTTGTGCCGGCTGCACGCTGTGTGCTGTCCTGCACCCGCAGCACGCGCCACGCGCAGGCCTGGCAGCGGATGAGCAGCCGCCCCGCTGCACGGGCTGCCTGGTAATGGTGAGTGGGCAAGTGTGATCTCTCCACGTGCAGCGATCTGGCATGACACAGGCGGCCACCGGCGCGAGCGGCCTGGCATGCACAGCCCCCCCACGCGCACAACAGGCACTGTGCGGGGCGCGCAGCCTCACACCACACGTACAGCCCAGGCTGCAAGCGCTGCACGCTGCACAGGGGCGCCCTGACCTTGCCTGGCGGCGCAGGCCGCGCTGGAGCGCCTGGAACGCCGGGCCTGCAGCCGGGAGGCGGACATCCTGCATGCGTGCCTGCAGGCGCGCGCCCTGCCGCCTGATCGCGGACGGCTTCTCAGCAAGCAGGCAGCTCCGCGCCCCCATCCTACACTGATAGCAAGAGCGCCTGCTTGTTGCAAACGCGCGTGCAGAACCTAGCGTCAGCCGGCTGCTCGTGTGCTCGGCACCGCAGCTTCGCTTGCCGATCCCGCCGAGCCCTGCCCGATGCGAGCGGCCGCGGCAGGCCTTGGATGCACCACCGGGCCTCAGAGCGCCTGTGGTGTTGCGGCTGCTGCTCAAGCTGTGCTCGCGCTCCGCCGCGCAGCTCCAGGAGGGCCGTCGCGCGTCCCGCGGCCGGCCACGCGCAGAGGCCATGCGCGCCCGCCCGTCCTGCGCATGTCCCGGCGGCGGCGGCCGCGCCGGCTGCAGGGCGTGCCCGCCCTCGGACAGGGGCCCGGCCGCGCAGCCGCCGCGCGACCCGTTCGCGCCGCCCAGCGAGACCGACGGCGCCGATGCGTGCACGGCCGACCAACGAGGGCGGGATGCGCCCCGCGCGGACAGTACACGTTGTGCCGGCCACGAGTCCGCCGCATGCCTAACAGCCCTGCGGCGGGGAGGGACCACCTCGCCGGGTGAGGCGAGCGGCCTGACAGGGCTGCAGCGCGCGCCGGGTGAGGCAGAGGGGCAGGGGCCGCTGAACGCGGCCGGGACGCAGCGGGCGCCGGCACTGGCGGACGTGCGGCGCGGTGCCAGGCTGGCGGCGGCGCTCGGAGCGGCCCTGGGATGCGGGGAGGAGCTGCCCCATGAGGCCGCAGCGCTGCCGCGGCCGACGCCCCGCGGCGTGGCGGGGCAGCCGCTGACGGCGCCGCCATGCACGGCACACGGCAGGTGTGCGGGTCAGCAGGCGCAGTCCCTGGGGCCCCAGCTCTCCCGTATGATGCCCCGGCAGCGCACTCGGTGCTGCCTGGCACCCACCGAGGTGCTATGTTGCAGCCGTGCCTCAGAGCACATAGTGCGCCGGGCATCAGGCTGCGTTGCATGCACTGCAGTGGCGGCCATGCATGCCGCTCGCGCCCACGCGGCGGGCCGCCCTGCCCCGCAGGCAGGCGCGGGCGCCGGCGGGCTGCGCGCCCATGGCGGCGCGCCCGCGCGCCCCATGCTGCCCGGCGGAGATCGCCACGGAGAGCGCCGCCCCGCCCACCGCGCGCCAGGCGCGCGCGCGCGGCGCAAGCCAGCTGGCGCATGCGACCAGCGCGTTGGCGGGGCTGCGGTGCGCCGTGGCGGCCGCACGTCAGGTGCGCCGCCAGAGCAGCGCGACAGCATGCCTCACGCAGTCGTGCACGTCAAGATGCATGTGTCACAGGCAGTCGACAGCGCTTGCGAGCTCACCACCCTTGCTCTTGGGGGCGGCCAGGACCTGCGCACTATGGTGCACGCGTCGCAGCGCGGCGCGCCGTCAGGCCGCGACGAGTTTGGCGGCGGCCCGCGTGTATCCGTGCGTCTCTCGACAGCAGGCGCCCGCGCGGCCTGCCCGCGCTGCACCGCACCGGAGCCCCCGAACCCACCCTGCCTCGGCTGCGGCGCTCGTGGCCCGCCGCGCGAAGCCCGCCCGGTGTGCTTTGCCCAGGCTTTCCCGCGTGAGCTGCACCCCGGGCACGGCTGCGTGCGAGAATCCCTTGGGGCGGGCGGGCATCGGGAGGGTGTCTGCTGGGCGCCCTGCTCTCGGCCAGAGCCCCGGCTCTCTTACGCTGGCGCGGACGGGCGCCCAGAAGTCTGCAGGCATGCGCATGCCTGCCCGGGCGAGGCTGGGCCCCTGGAAGAGCCAGGCTGAGCTGCCAGGCGCCGCGGCAGGGGGCACTGCCTAGGGTCTGTAGGGTCTCACACGCCACATTGAGAAGCCGAGCGGGCGCCCCCGGGGCGCGGCGGTTGCTGGCAGCCAGCACTGGCTGCCGGGGCGGCTGGCCAATGCTGGGGCGCAGTGCCGCAGCGCGGCGGGCGGCCGAATTATTGCACCTAATGCATCTAGGAGTTACGCGGCACATGGCGCAGCTCATGAATGTATATGGCTCAGAGCTTTTTTTAAAATTCTGTTGCAAAGCAGTGGAATGGAACATCCATTGCTGTTCCACTTGAGCAGCCAGCCAGGTCTAGGGTCTTTGGCGCAAACTCTGCAGTTGCCTTGAACGGTGTAATGCGACTGCACTGGGCTCAGCCTGTGTCCTCAAGGAAGGCTGTAGAGTACAGGCCGCTCTGTGGGTGAGTAGGCAGGGCAGCGCTAACTTTGGCCTGGAGACAGCAGATCAGCGCCAGGTGCCCGCTTGGCGGGATTGCAGGGGTGATGTGGCCCAGGGGCTGACAGGCGGCCGCCCCTGGTGCCGCACCAGCTCCTAGCGGACAGGTCTCGGCGAAGTTTTGTCGCTGGGAAGCGGCAGAGGAGAAGCGATGGCGAACCTGCAGCGGACGGCGCTGTCGACCGTGCTGCTGGTCTTCCTGGCGTGCTTCGCCTGCCTGTATACCGGCGGCAGGCGAGGAACCCTGCCTCGAGCGGTGCAAGGCTGCAGGAGCCTGATGGCAGGCCCCAGAGGGGGCCTGCCGCACTGCGCTGTGTGCGCCGCGCGCCCTTGCCTCGCCGGCGTGCAGCACCTGCGCGGCCTCCTGCGAGCAGGAGCGCGCGCCCTCGGGCATGGTGGCATGAACGCGCGCTCTGTGCCCGCGCGCGGCACGGCCCTGGCAGGCCATAGGTTCCTGCGGCATTGGCCGAGGCCTGCTGCCCGGCGCGCCTGCAGGGGTTGCTGTCCGAGGTGCCTGGGGTGGCCGGGCTCGGGGCGTGCGCACGCAGGCGATGCTGGCAGCCCGCGGCGCGCGCTTGCAGCCGCGCCGCCGACGGCTTGGCGTTCAACCCTTGCCGTCTGTTGTGCCGGCGGCTGTCCCCAGGCGGCGCGCTGACGGCCTGCGCATGGCCGCGCAGGTTATGGAGCACCACGCGCGAACTGCACTACCTGGTGCGGCCGCCCCTGCCTGCCTGCTCCTGCTGCGCCTGCCCCTTACTGCGTGCCAGATTACACGCGATCAGCTGTGCCGGCGCGGCCGCATCCTGCGCCGTCGACAACCCCTGCGCCGCGCAGGAGCGGGAGCTGCGGCGCGCCAGCCTCAGCCGGAGGGGCGGCTCAGACAGCTTCCCATACATGGACGACGGCGCGAACGCCAGCCCGGGGTGCGCGCACTCTGCCGGGAGCGCTGCGCTCGCTGCACTGCGCTGCAAATAGACTGGAGCGCTGCTCGTGCAGCCAGGCCCTGGTTGTGGCAGTTGGCTTTCAACTCACTGGCTAGTATGAGCACAGTGTCTGCACGACTGGGAGTGGCGCCTGCTGCGCCTGCTCCTCCTCCCGAGACGGCTGGACGCGGGGCTTCGCGCTGTCTGTCCAGGGGTACAGCAAAGTGCAGTGCTGCGCGCTGTGGAGGCCGCGCCGCGCGCAGGGTAACAAGCAGCAATAACCAATGAGGCCGGCGTGTGCCGGATCTCTGGTGCGCCGAGCGGCGGGGTTGCCGCGAGGCCGCGCAGGTCGCGGCAGGACCAGGTCTGTCGCTGTGCTGGCAAGTAGCAGTGGGCAGCAAGCCGCGCGCCGTCAGGGAGTCCGGGCGCGAGCGGCGCCGGCGCGGCGCGCAGGGCGGCGGAGGGCGTGCTGTTCTACAACATCCGGCCGAGCGCGGGCCCGGCGACGCCGCTGTCGGGCGCGCGCGTGGAGGAGGACCTGCCGACGCAGGCGGTGGACGACGCGCTGCTGGGCCAGATCGACGGCGTGGAGGGCGGCGAGATCAGCGGCTGGGCGTGCAAGCGCGGCTACATGGGCGCGCCGCTGCAGGCGCGGCGCCCGGGGCGGCGGGCGCTGGGGAGCCGCTTGGAGGGTCAGCGGGAGCGCGGCGGAGCAGTGGCTGGTTTCGTAAGCCGCTGTTGGGCGCTCCGCGGCATCCATACGTGTGTGTGGTGACTGGCCGAGCTCCTGCGCCGGCCCTCAGGTCTCAGATCTGCGAGAGCTCATGAACCACGCCCGGCCTTGTCGGAGCGGCAAGGCCCGCTGCGATCGCTCCTTGGCGGCAGGCATGAGCTGCAGACTGCACGACGAACGGCTGAGCGTCGCATTCGCCTGACGCGGTCGGCTCGAGCGCCCACATATGAGCGTGCGAGCGGCCGTCCGCACGGCCGGCGTGCTCGCGCGGAACACGCGCGAGCAGGGAGAAGACCCTGCCCTGGGCGCGCAGGTGGCCGTGTACGTGGACGGCGTGCGCGTGGGCGTCGCGCCGGCGAGCGGCGACACGCCGCACCACATCATCCACCGGCTCTGCGAGCTGGACCTGGCGCGCAGCGAGCTGGAGCAGCCGCCGCAGCAGGTCGGCGTCGGCTTCCGCCTGCGCCTGCCCGACCTGCAGCAGGGCCGCCATGAGGCGCGGCCCCGGCCGCCGCCAACCCAAAATTTCACCGAACCATAACTCAGAGTTCAAAGGGCCGCGCGCCTGGCGGGGTCCGCCGCGAGGCGTGCGTGAGGTGGGGTGTGCGCCAGCGGTCCGGGCGCGCGCGCACGCGCTGATGCGGCGGGGCGGGGGTGTGCGCAGGTGCGCGCCTTTGTGCGCAACGTGGAGGGCACCGGCAAGCAGGAGCTCAACCAGTCGCCGCTGCCATTCATCGAGTCCGCGTCGCAGCCAGGCGCGCGGCCCCTGCACGCCCCGTGCACGCAAGTCACCGCCATTGCGGATTCTGTGCAGGCGCCACTGCGGGGTTTGGTGCAGGGCTCGTCATCCTCTGCTACCCTACAGGGCAGTATGAAGAAGTCCTCACGGAATGTGTTGTGGCACGTGTCGCGTACAGGTGCTGCATGCGTAGACACCGTCACTTCATAAGCCTGGGTTGCAAGTGTTCCCCCGCGCCGCGTGGGTCTGCAGGCAGAGGCTCTCCCTCGCGAGCTCGTCGCTCGCCAGGGCCTGCGCAAGGGCCCCAGCCTGATCGCGATGGACCGGTCGGTGACGGCGCGGCCGGGCGCACAGGGCTGGAGGAGGCGCTGAAGCGCAAGGACGCGATCATCCGCGTGCGCAATGCGCAGATCAGCGCGCTCTGGGACGAGCTGCACACGCGGCAGCCGTGGACCAATGCGCTGGCCGGCGACGCGCCCATCAACCTGGCGCGCCTGGAGACCGTCAACGCGTCGCGCCGGCTGCTCGTCATCGGCATCAACACGGTGCGCACGCCTGCGCCGGTCCGAGCCGCCGCCGCCGTGCGCCGGCCGCCCCGCGCGCCACCGGCGCCGTGCGTGCCGACTCGCGGTGTGCGGCGCTGTCCCGCACGTGCGGGCGCCGCGGCGTGCATGCGCCTTGGCGTGTGTCTGCGCTGCCACAATGCAGCCCTTGCCCTGCGCGAAGTGCAGCGCTCCGCTGACGCTGGGCCTGCCGGCGCTGCGCAGGGCCTGGGCGCGCGCGCGCGGCGGGATAACCTGCGCCGCACGTGGGTGCCCACGGGCAAGGCGCTGCAGGCGCTGGAGGACGAGAAGGGCGTCGTCATCCGCTTCCTCATTGGCTACAGGCGCGGCCCGCGCCTCCGCGCCCTGGGCGCCGGCCCTGCCCGCGTGCCGGGTGCACCTGTTGCGGTCCGCTTGCAGAGGCGCCGGGTGAAAGCAGTTTTCCTGTGCTCATGGCGGGAGCTGGCAAGCAGAGTTGTGAGAGACTGCTTGCACGCTGTGTGGCCTAACCGCGGCACGCTGTGTGGCCCAACCGCGCCCGCGGCCGGGCGCTCGACGCCCTGCGCTGCGGGGTCGCGCGACGCTATCCAAAGAGAGCAGAACTGGCCCAAGACGCCGGGCGCGAGCGCGGGGGTGCGTCGCGCGCGCGCAGCGAGCAGAAGGACGACCCGGACGAGGTGCGGATCCAGGAGGAGATCAAGCAGCACGGCGACATCTGGCGCCTGGACATGGTGGACACGTACGCCGACCTGAGCATGAAGACGCTCAAGATGTTCACCGTGCTGCCGCAGAAGATCGACGCCGACTTCTACTTCAAGATCGACGACGACGTGGCCGTCAACGTGGACGCCATGGCCGCGTACCTCACGCAGCGCCGCAACCAGGGCAACCTCTACCTGGCGCGCCCCCCGGGGGCGCCGGCGAGGGCTTTGGATGCCACTCGAGCGGCCTGCTTGAGGTTGCTGCGTACCCTATGATTTGCCGCTTCTGGCGAGGCACGGCGTGCAACTGCAGGCGCGCTCCTGCGTGATGGCTGGGGCGATGCATCCATGCGGTGCGGCGCCGACGAGCAGCGGCACAAAGGAGGGCGTGTCCTTTTCAGCCTGTGTCAGGGTGCGGGATGGCTTGAGTGCGCTGTGAGGTCCAGGCGCCCGCAGCATGCTCTCTGCAATCAGGGGGTGCGCTGAGCCGCGCGCCGCGCCCCGGGGCCGCGCAGGGCTGCATGAAGTCGGGGCAGGTGCTGACCGACCGGCGGTACAAGTGGTTCGAGCCGGAGTACTGGCGCTTTGGCGACCCGGCATCCGCCGAGGGCCAGATCAACTACATGCGCCACGCATCGGGCCAGGTGCCGCGCTGCAACTCCCTGTCTGCATGCATCCTAACCTCCCATATGCCCTCTTTATCATCGTATCATGTCTGGTCATTTCGCTGCAGGAGTGCTGTACACACAGCCGCGGTGTATAGTGCCGGGTGCATAACGCCGAGCGTGTATGGCTCCGGGCAGCGAGGACAGGATGACAAAAGCAGAGGCTGGGCGCGTCTGGCTTCCGCTCGCAGGCTCTCCAGATGCTTGCCGCCTGTGTGTGCGAGCGCACGGCGTGTGGCGCAGAGCATCGCGTTGAGCAGCAAGCGCGGCTTCGCGCCCCCAACCTTGCGCCAACATGACGCGGGCGGCCGCGCGCGCGCCCGCAGGTGTACGGGCTGTCGGGCCCGGTCGCGCGCTACATCGGGCGTAACGGGCCCATCCTGCACCGCTTCGCCAACGAGGACGTCACGCTCGGCGCGTGGCTGGTCGGCCTGGAGGTCACGCACGTCGATGAGCGCCGGCTCTGCTGCGACTCCGCCGAGCGCTGCCAGGCGCAGGCGCGCCGCCCGGGACGCGAGGTTGGGCTGCCGGGAGGGCGCGTGCGCGTCCGACGCGGGGCGCCTGCCTGTGCGGACGGAGCGCGCCCCGCAGGCGGGCCGGGCGGAGCGGCCATGTCTGGCGCCGGCGCCATGCCCGGCGCCTGTGTCTCGCTGGGGCCGCGGCCCTGCGCCGAGTCGAGTTGCAGAGCAATAAGCGATGGGTAGGGGATGCTTAGGGCTGATGCTGAGGGGTGCGTGCCCGGCGCCGCGCGCAGACGAGCGAGAGCAACATCTGCCTGTCGTACTACGAGCACCAGTGCGCGGGCATCTGCTCCTCCGAGTCGCGCCTGGAGCCTATCTTCCGCTCCTGCCTGGACGACCCGCTGCACCAGCGGCAGCCCGAGGCCAAGGGCGCGGAGGGCGCGGCCGCGGCCGCGGAGTAGGGTTTGCGGGCGCCGCCGCGGAGTCGTGCCGCGCGCGCGCGGCGGGGGTAGCTTAGGTATGGGGGCGCGCCGGTGGCCCGCAGCCGTAGCCCAGCGGCGGGGGCGGCCGCGGCGCCGCCCGGGCGCGCGCGCAGGCCCCGAAGTATGCTCTCCAGTTTTGCTCTGGCCGCGGCGGGTACATGGGGATGGCGCACGCAAGCGTAGATAGGTCTGGATGCGAGAGCCCGGCCCTCGACCTGCAGGAGGCGCAAAGCACAGCGCAGCCGCGGCTGCTGCAGGGGTCGGAGCCGGCGCAGGATGGCGGCGGCCGCGGCAGGGCGCGCGCCGCCCGGCCGGGGATTCTTTAGTGCTGCCGGTGGGGAGCGCGGCGGTGTGGAGGCGCGGCGCGGTGCGCTGCGCAGAGGCCACACGTCATGGGTGTGGCCGCGGGGCGCCTGCGACGCGCTGGGTGCCGTCGCCAGCGCGGCAGCGGCGCCAAGGCGGGCAGGCCGCGGCGTCGGTGGCAGCAACGCCGCGGGACGCGCCCAGGGCCTCAAGGGGAACGAGGTGCAGTGCAAGCACTGGCAGGTGGTTGTGACAGTAGGCGCGAGCTAGCACGCTTAGACAGCACTGCCCTCCGTTGTTGGCTGGTTCGAGGCAGGGCGCGGGGGGGCCGCCACGGCCCTGGCGTGCTGAGCCAAATGCGCAAAATCTGCCCAGCTGCCGGTCTGGCGCTTGCGCCACGAGCGGACGTGCGCACGCGGAGAAGTCAACAAAGTTTGAAGCCCGCAGGGCGTGCGCTCTCTTTCTGCTTGGTGGGTTAGTGCCGGCGGTCGCCCTGGGACGTCAGGGCAGCACATGTGCTTTGCGTGCGGGGTCGTGCGCGCGGGCGATGGGTCTCAAAAGTCGGGCATAGGTTTGAATACCGGTGCGGTCAGAGCCCTGGCGGGGGGTCGTGCTGTGCTGCGCCCCTGGGTCCGTGTGGCGCCTGCGCGCCTGTTGGGGCGGGTGCTGTTTTCTGTTCACTAGCGGCCTGGTCATTGTCCCGCTCCCAAGGTCCGGTGGGGGTCCAGACGCCCGGGTGGGTGCACTGGTCCTAGGCACCTGCCCGCATACAGTGTCAAGATCAGCCTGGGTACGCAGAAACATGAGGGGGCATCACAGCAGGCGTGCGCATACTTTGGATGTCAACGCTAGAGCGCGGTCTGCGCTGCAGCAGCATGACGCTCCTCAGCGGCTTGTGCGCCCATGCAGGTTGCACCTTGTTCCGATGCCACGCTTTCTTATGTAAGCAGCACTGCAGACCGGTTGTGCTTCAATATGCAGCACAGGCAAAGGATGTTTGCGATCCGTCATACCAGAATGTAGTTGAACGTCACCAAGTAGCATACACTCAAGTTACAAGTAGGTAGCTAGCTGGCAAGCACAGGGTCTGCCCATGTACTGAGAAGCGCCCGCGCTGCATATAGCACCCATGACAGCAGTCTACGGCACCTCAAGAGGTGACAGACAGGCAGAGCCATGATACACAAGCAGAGTATGATGGCACAGCCACAGGCTCCAGCAGCCTCACATGTGTGGTGCCAAGCACAGCACCGCACGAGAGGCGTCACGGGCCCCTGGACCACAGGGAGGGCATACACAACGGTAGCTAGGAGGACTGTGCACGGCCGCAACCAAGTTGCTGCAAAAGGACATGCACTGTAGTAAAAGTGACACACTGGCACACATAACTAAAGCGGGAAGCGCCTTGCTCACATCAGCAAGCCGTCAGCCAAGCGGCGGGCCGGCTGAGCCTGGTGCCGTGCAGCTCCCAACTGCTGCACAGCCCGGCGCGCGTTGCGCCGCGAGGTCGCTGTCGCAGCAGCATGCAGGCGCGCGCGCAGGCGGCGGGCGCGTCAGCCCAAGTCGTCGCCGGCATCAAAGTAGCCGGCCTCGTGCATCTCGGAGTAGTACAGCGCGTCCAGGCCCGGCTCGGATCCGCCGGCCGGCAGCGCCTCCGCCAGGAACGTCCAGTACAGCAGCTGCGCGCGCGCCCTGCGCCGCTCAGCCAGGCTGGGCGCAGCGTGCCTGCGGCGGCGCGGCCGGGCGCGCGGGCGCACCGGCGGGAAGCAGGCGGCGTACGTGGCACGCGCCAGGCCGAACACGCAGTAGCCGGACCCCGCCCCGCAGGCCAGCAGCAGCGCTCCTGCGCGCCACTGGTTCAGATCACAGTGGCGGCCGCATGAGACCGGGGGGCTAAGGAGGCTTGCACTTGCGGGGGCAGACGCAGCCGGCCCATCCAGCGGCCCGCCGCCCAGGAGGCATGCGCACGCAGCGAGCCTGGGTGCATGCTTGGCAGGAAGGGCGGGGCGGGGCGGGGAGCGCGCCCAGCGCCGACAGCCCGTCCAGCAGCAGGAGCGCTCCGAAGTACGCATGCGCGCCGCGCTTGGCCGGCGGCCGCGCGCGCCGGCGTGCGAGCGCGAGCAGCGCCACGGCATAGCATGCGGCGCCCAGCGCGGCATGCGCCTGCGGCCGAGTGCGCGGCGGGATCGGGCTCAGCGAACCAGGGCGCTGGGCCAGCACGCCGCGCATAGCGGGCGTGTCACCATGTGGGCAGGGGTGTGAGGATGTGGGCCGATGCTGTGCGCTGGCGGTGCCATACAGGGCGCTCAGGCAGCATGTGCGGTGCCGCTGCGGCGTGAACGGAGGCAAACGCAGCCACGGCAGGCCTGCGCTCAGGGCGTGTTGCACTCCCCTGATGCGTCCTGCCTGGGATACAGGCCGCGCGGCTTGGCAGGCCCCCTCGGCGACGCAGCAATGCCGAGCTTGCTGAATGGGCCCCATGCCGCTGCTGGGGCGCGCACCAAGTAGAAGCCCCACTTTGCCCACACTCGGTCAGGCGTCCCCTCGCCCCTGCACGCAGCACAGCCGCGGCCGCGAGAAGTCAATGCTCCGTTCAAGTGGATGCACAGAGGGTGGGGCGTGCAGAGCGACACAGCCACAGCGTGCGATGCGTCCATTCAAGCAGTTGTACGGAGGGCAGGGCGCGCAGAGCGGTGCAGCCACTGCACGCAGCGCACCCGTGCACGAAGAGCGGCGTCCCCGCGCCGAACACGGCCGCCGCGGCGGCCACTGAGTCCGCCAGCGCCGCGCACGCCGCGACGCCCACGGCGCGCAGCAGCGCCTGCGCGCCGCGGATGCGCGCGGCTCAGGGCGGGCATGGGGCCCAGCAGCGTGCTGTGTCCCCGGCGTGCCTGGTGAGCTGTGCGTGCTAGGCAGGGAAGAGGGTGGGGTGGCGGCGTGGCGCGCCTCGGGCTCGCCCGGCGTGAGGGCGCCCTGCAGCAGGACCAGCACCACGGACGCCTCCAGCACGGTCGTGACTGCGCCGCCGCACCATACCCAGTCACTTTACAGGTCTGTCGGCACGTGCAGGGCATGCCACAGCAGTCTGGGGTCGCGTTCGGGATGCAGACTCTTCTTTATTAGAGGTACAGGGGACGGGCTCACCGCAGCGTGCGACAAGGCACAGCACGTTCCAGAGAACGGCCTGCCGCCCCTGCACTCCGCCGGCCTGCGGCGGCAGCGGCACGTCGGCAAAAGCAGGCTCGGGCTGCACCGAGCATGGGTGGAGGCGCTGGGGGTGGGCTGCCTCCCGCAAGCCGTGCCGCCTCACAGGCCACACCCGGGACGCGCAGGGCGAGAGCACGCAGGCCAGCCACAGCGCAGCGGAAGCGCAGCGGGTGAGGCTCTGTGTAGAGAAGCACACCTGCGCGAGGAAGCGCACGACAAAGAGCGTGCAGACCAGCCACAGCGCAGCATAGTAAAACAGGACCTCCGGCGCGCGACACCCCGGCGGCGCGAACTGCAGCTTGCGCAGCGTGCGTCGGGAGCGCAGCGCCATGAACGCCACAAAGCCCAGCGTGGGCAGGCACAGGGCCTGCAGTGGTGTTGATGGGAGCGCATCAGCTCAGGTGGGCAGCAGGAGGCAAATGGTGGGGCAAGACACTGGCTGTGGACAGCTCAGGCATACCAGACTGACAGCATCGAAGCCCTGGCCTGCCACCGGACTTGCCAGGCTCACGCAGAAGGAGCTCATGGCCAAACACTTGTGCGGCGTGCTCCTTCACATCTTGATGGCAACTTGTCTTCTCTATCTAAAGTACGTACGACAATGTGGGCGAGCTGTTGTGCTGCACAAATTTGTAAAGGAACAATGCTGCTGGTTGACCCGGAGATTGACCCGAGGTTGACCCGGATCTCCTCAGACGCAAACCAGAGCCAGCCGCTTGGCTCTATGACTGGCTGACTGCACGAATGAGCATTCACTCAATCATTGCCAGGGCTACGCAATAGGAACCAGCTTGCACAGGCTAGATTGAGGCAAGCAGCTGCGCATGGGAACGCAGGATGAGTCGCGCTCGCGGAACAGCGGGGACTCCCTGCCGCGCAGCCGGTGTGGGCTTGTCCTAGCCTATCGTGTGCTGTGGAACGCTGGGGTCCCAGGACGTCAAGCCCCTTGCAAATACACTGACTGAGGGCTATAAAAGGCTCAACGGTGCATAAGCAGCACATGTAACAGCCAGGTGCCGACAGTGCCGTGCAGCATGCTCTGCCTGCAAGCACGATGCGAACTGCCAGAGCTCTGCTACACACTGCATGCCACAGTTGCCTTACTCTAGTCCGGGCAAGCGGCGCAACCGCAGTCGCCTGTCGGCAGGAAGCGACGGGCGTCCGCGTCCGCCAGCGGCAGCAGCGGCGAGCGGCGGCGCGGCGGCAGCAGCGATACGAGCAGCTCGGCGGGCGAGCACCGCAAGCGCCGCCGCTCGCGCTCGCGCGCGCCGGCCTCGCCGCAGCGCCCGCAGCGAAGCCGGTGCGCTGCCCGAGTGCTGGCCTGGGTTAGGCTGCGAGCACACTGGCGTGCTGTGAGACAACGCTTCGCAGGGCGCTCTGCAATGTGCAGGTGCGTCGGTGACCCAGGAAGCCCACTGACCACAGCCGTGGCCCGCATGGACCTCCGCTGGTCCCACTGTTCTGCGCCAAGTGGTGCCGTGTGCTCAGAGTGGGTTTGCAAGGCCCTTAGAACTGTTTATTTGGTGTCACGCCCGGCATGCATGTTGGGAATGCAGGCTGCCAGGGACGCGTGTTGCGGTCAAGAAGGGTGCCATGCTGGATGTCATGCAAACGAGGTGGTGCATGCCGCAGGAGGTATCGGCGGACCACTGTGAAGGCGGAGCCGGCCCCTGACCCGGCACAGAGGCGCGCAGCCCCCGCCCTGCTGCATGACACCCTCTATGCATGTGTCCAGGTAATATCGACTGCGGGAGTACACTCGAACCTGCCTGCGTCATGTCTTCCCAACCTTCCTCCCCATCTGGCAAAGGCTCTTATTAAAGGCGGGGCAGAGGCTCCTGCGGTGGACGGTGTCCCTCAGGCGTCCTGTATGTAACATCACCCAGTGTGACAGCATGGACGCGCCGCCGTGTACCTAGCGCTGCACAAGTGGGACAGGCAAGGGGCTCTGCTGCCGCATACGCGAGTCGGAGGTTACATGGTTGCAAATCACCCTGCCAGCGGCGGAGCCTGTCTCCATCGGATGAACGCATGCTCTGCGAGGCTCCAAGCGAGCATGCCGCAGCTGTGTTTCGACCACCGGAGGCCATGTGTGCAGGCTGCACCCGGCCCAGCAGAGAAACAGCAGAGCAAGCTCGCCCCGCCGCCGCGCGCGACGCTCCTGACGCCGCGCGCGCAGGCAGGAGGCGGCGCGGGCGGCGCTGGCGCTGGCCGCGGCGGAGGAGGAGGCGATGGCGCTGCGCATCGAGGCCGCGGTGCGCGCGCGCGTGGCGGCCGCGCTCGCGTCGCCGGAGGTGCAGGCGCGCATCCAGGCGCGCCTGCGCGAGGAGCGCGCCGCGCTGGAGCAGAAGGCGCGCATGGCCCTTGCCGACCGGGCATGCCTGTGCCTGTCAAACAGGGCCGGCGCTGTCCGTGGCTGCCTCAAGTTCCCCAAGGTCTATAAGTGGTGTGCATGTGGTGCGGGAGCTGGGGATGATTAAGGGTGCAAGGGTGAGGGGCGCGGTCGAAAGCGAAACGACTCGCACGCGGAGGTAGGTGCACCTCAGGTGCGCTGCGCCCCGCGCGCGCGGCGCCGCGCGCCGACCCGGCCCGGGGCGCGGCGCGCGCAGGTGACGCGGCAGCTGGAGGCGGAGAAGGCGGCGCTGCTGGAGCGCAAGCGCCAGGAGCAGGCCGAGCGCCGGCGTAAGCAGGAGGAGCTGGACCGCATCCTGGTCGAGAACCGGCGCAAGGCGCGCGCGGCCCCCGGGCCCGCTCCGGCGCCGGCTGCAAGCTGTCGTTTCGGTTGGCCCAGCAGCGCGGCGAGGCGCTGGCCGCCGCGCAGTAGTCGGCCAAGCAGAGCGGCGAGGAGTTGGCCGGCGCGCGCGAGGAGCTGGCTGCCGCGCAGCAGTCGGCGAAGCAGCGCGGCGCTGCTGGGCCGAGCGCTGATGCTGGCCTGCAGGGAGTACGGCGAAGAGTGGTGTCTAGTACAGCCGAGCAGTGTGGGACAATACGGCCATGCTGCATGTTGCTCCGCATGTGATGTGGCGTGGCCGACGCGGGCGCTGACCGCGCGGCGCAGCGCAGGTGGAGGAGGCGCAGGCGCGCGCGGAGGAGGACCGGCAGCGGCGCGAGGGGCAGCAGTGCGCGCCCGGCCCGCAGCGCTCGGGCTTGCTTGCCGGCCGCACGTGCGTGCCAGGGAGCGCCAGGGCCTGCACTTGCTGCTGCAGGCCGGGGGGCTGTGCCCGTGCGCGGACGTCACCACCGCTTGCCAAGGCCCAGATCATGTGCAGCGCCTTTGCTGCCTTGTCAGGCGTGGCGGCGCGGCGCGCAGGTTTGAGGCCGCGCAGGCGACGCAGAAGAAGCGTGCCATGGTGCGCGCCCGTCCTGCCGTCCGCTCTGTCTGTGCCAAGGGCTCGAAAAAGTGCGCTAGCGCTTGACTGCTACCAAACCTGCTGTCGCAAGCTGGTCAAGTATGCCTGCTGCGTGGGCTTGCATAGGTGTAAAGCGTTGCATACCTGAGTGCTGCGCTGGCGTGTCTGCTTGGGCGCAGGGCATCAGGCTCGTGGACGACTGACTGCCGTCTTGCGCGGAACAGCAGGAGACACGTTTGTTTGTTCAGGCATTGCTTCCTATAGTCAACCACAGCGAAGCAATTTCTGTACTGACAAGGGCCGGCCTGGCCGAACAGGCAACCTGTTTTGTTGCTGCAAGTGACTATGCCTGTAACCGTAAAAATAGAGTGTTACACTCTACCTCGTGTCGCGTCTGTCTCGACAAACGCTTGTGGCGCAGAGCACAACGTAACAGACGAGCACACCGCGCTTTTGCTCAGTATGCCTCACCTGCTGCCTCAGGTTCCTCGGATGTCAGCAAGCTGCCCTAGCAGGGCATTAGGGGTTACGATACCAGCGTTTGCCCTCTGTTTGTGATGCTGTCACACCGCTATACGCCTGGACGCACACGCGTTGAATGCACCACAACAACATTTTGTTTAGTTTCGTAGGCGTTGCCAGCGGGGTCGGAGACTTCTGTGGCCAAGCTGCCATCCTGGAGCGCCTTGGGGCCCGACACTGCGAGCGGGAAGAGGTTCGGTTGGTCGAGGAGGGGCGGCGAGGGCGGGCGCTGGGGGCGAGCAGCGCGGGGCTGCGTGGATGGGGCCGGACAAGAGCTTTCCTGAGAGCGCCCGTGATGGGACGTTTCTGAAGGATGCTGAAGGCTTCTTCAACTTCAGGCCGGGCGACTTCGTTGATAGGACGCCAATCGGCAAGGGCAAGTGCGTGCCCGCTTGCACCTGGCTCCTGCCGACAGCTCGATTAACCGAGTGCGGGCGCCCTTGTGGAGCATCGGGCAGCCGTGGTGGGCACCGATCGTGTCGAACACACGCACGGTGGCCACAGCAGCGCTGGTCTGCGATGAGGGAGTGCTCCAGGCCGTAGGTGAACGTTTGTGTTTTGGGGCGATGGAGCTTGCTCGCCAGTTCCTGCGGAGCACAGAAGTGGGCGTGTCCGATATATCGAGGGCGCTATGCGTTGGTCCAGCACGCTGCAGGAGCCTGCTGGCGCAGGGCACATATGATGGTAGTCACCCATCATTGGCAGCAGAGCAGGCCCCACTCTGGCGTCCCTGCTTGGTGGTTGGCTAGGGGAACTATGGCAGGGCTAGCGTGCAGTTGCGGCGGGGCCCGCATACGCAGGCGGGCAAGCGCGCGCGCTGCCACCATGGTGGCAGCTTGATTTCGGCGCTGTATGCGGACTTTGCCTGGATACCCACAGCCTGCTGGCGGCTCAGTGCAGGCGCCTATCACAGTTGAGGCAGGCTCCCTGTGCGAGGTCGTGCTGCCTCTGCTTGGGCTGCCAGCCAGAGCTGCGCATGGAGAGTGCAGAGCGGCAGGACACTCTGGGACTCGCGATACACTTGTATGGCGTTTACGGTGCTGATACTGGTGTGCCTCCTGCGCCGCACGCTGAACGACCTTGTCGCACGCAGTGCGAGCGCTTTATTCCAGATAAATTTGCCCTGCGCTCCCAGCGCAACGGCGGCCCCAGCTATAGTGCATACGTCATCACACAGCCGCGATGCCTTTTGGCTAGCAGTGCTCACAGCATTATTGGTAGACTTCAGTGTTTCCCAGGGAGCGCACACAGCGCTCCAGAGGTTATTTTGCAGAGGCGCAGGCCGCTGGTCATCTTTCTGTTGGCTGTTTGCATGCGCATGCAGACAGGCGCAGCCAGTCACCATGCGAGGTTGAACCCTTGCGCGTTCAGCGGGGAGCCCTGTAGCAGCTCATAGGCACACGGGCGTAGTCGCCTGGGCAGGAGGCAGGCACTGAGTGGGGCGGTCAAGGCAGGGCAGTCTGTATGCATTTCTCGGCCAGGCTCTGTCAGCTGGGGCGGGGAGTGCTGGGGAGTGCTGGGGAGTGCAGCAGCTCCGCATTGCTTGCACGCCTTGAGAGGACGCCCCTGGCTCTGGGCGGCGCGCAAACTGACTGCTTGCATGCGGCCCAGGTGCCCTGACACCCCGCACTGCCGCGGGCTCGCAGGGACAGCACAATCTATGCGACGCTGTGCCCCAAGCTGGGCATGCGTGTTGCGGTCAAGGTGTACGACAAGGCCGCGCTGTCGCCCTCCAAGCTGCGCGCCGTCAAGCGCGAGGCCGCCATGATGATCATGATGCAGCGCAAGCGGCGCGCGCCCCGTCTCACTGCTGCACACGGTGCTTGCTTCAACTCTGTTGGAACTGGGCAGCTGCGCACTCTGTGCCAGCAGGGCAAGCTGGGCGACACCACGCCCGTCTGCTGAGCTCAGCCTTGTAGCGCAGCGCCGCGTGCGCTTCCAGCGTGCACCCGGCGCGCCGCCCGACGCGCCGCTTGCGGCGCCCGCCGCCAGCCCGGCGCGCAAACGTCCGCGCCGCCTCGCTGACGAGGGACGCGCGCGGCGCGCGCAGGGTGCCGCTGGTGACGCGCTTCTACGGCGCCTGCCAGGACCGCGCGCACATCTACCTGGTCATGGAGCTTTGCCCGGGCGGCGACCTGCTGGACCTGCTCCTGCGCGAGGGCCGCGCCATGGACGAGCGCCGCGTGGCGGCCGCCTTCGCCGCGCCGCTGCTGACCGCGCTCAGCCGCATGCATGCGCTGCACGTCATCCACCGGTGCGGCCGCGCCGCCAGGCGGCGCAGGCACAGCGGACGCATGGTGCTGTCTCCGCACCTGTCATGCACCGGCATGCACTCTATGTGTCTGCTGAGCGCCGCGCGGCCCGCGCCGCTGGCAGCGGCGCACCCTGCCTCGCGCGCGCCCATGAGAAGCGGATCATAAGCGTGCTGCATCTGGGCAGAGTTGAGGTTAAAGCAGCGGGCCCGCCCAGCCCCGTAACCTGGGGCTGGGGCCGGCAGGGATGTGAAGCTGGAGAACATCTTCCTGGCGGCGGACGGCTCGGTACGCGTGGGCGACTTCGGGCTGACCATGAGCCAGCTGCAGGAGATGGCCATCTCGCCCGTGGGCACCGTCGAGTACATGGCGCCCGAGGCGCGCCGCCCCGCGCACCCGCCTGCAGCGCGCACATGAATGCGCCTCAGCAGCTTTACTGGGATTCTCGACGGCTTTTGAGCCGCATGCGCTTGCGCGGCTGGGGCTGCAGCAGTTACAGGCCGGTCGGCAGGCGGGGGAGCATATGGATTGGCGCGGCATTTTGTAAGTCTGGGCTGGGCGGGTCGCAAACCCGCGTCCCCGCACCCGCAGGTCGTCGCGCTGCCGCCAGTGGAGATGGTGACCAGCGGCGCGGTGCAGCCGGCGGACGTCGCCGCCTGCGACGAGAAGGTGGACATCTGGGCGCTGGGCGTCACCATCTACGAGCTGCTCACCGGTGCGCTGCGCCGCGCGCGCCTGGGATCCATGGTGAGCCGTGCAAGACCGGGAAGGAGCCGCACCAGGTGGTGAACACTCGTCGCGCATGCAAGGGCGGCAGGCGCGGAATTACGTCACCGGCAGCGCTGCGCCGATTAGCAGGCCTGTGCCGGCTGTGCTGCTCGCGTTTCGTAGCCTGGCCGCAGCGCGGCCGCGCGCAGCATTAGCACAGAGGCTGCTGTCTCACTGTTTCGGCTGGCCGTGCGCGGGGCCGCGCGCGGCTGCGCGCGTGGCGGACCCGCAAGGCTGAGGTTGCCGTGGCCGCGCGCAGGCCACCTGCCATTCGAGGGCCGCGAGAAGGCGGACATCAAGCGCGCGATCACGCTGCACCGCATGCGCCCGCTGCCGCCCAGCATCTCGCCGGCGTGCGCGGACTTTGTGCGCGCGATGCTGACGCACGACGCCGCGCTGCGCCCGTCCGCCGCCGCGCTGCTGGGCCACCCGTACCTGCTGGCGCATGCGCCGCTCGAGCAGCGGCTGTCTGCGCCGGCCGCGCTGCCGCCCGGGCGGCTGTCAGGTGAGCGCAGTGGGCACACGCCTCCCGTGCCCTGCTTCCCACGCCCTGCTCTTCCACAAAAATCTGAGCAAGACGCCACCGGGCGCCCGGCCGCTGGCCCGGGCTCGGGCACCGATGCCGCGCTTGCCGCGCCCAGGCGTCCCGGCGGCGGGCTCCGTGGCGAGCGTGCTGGCGGCGGCGGCGGGCGCGGCGATGGAGCCGGCGACGCCGCCGCGGCGGCCGGCGACGGGCCGCAGCGACCGCACCGCCGACTCGGCCATGTCCATGGACAGCAGCGGGACCGTCGGCGCTGCGTCCCTCGACGCCGGTGCCGCCCTGCCCCCGCCCTGCACCTGAGCTTCTCCCCTGCAATCTGTAGATGGGCATCCGAAAGTCATTGGCTACGCCGCGCCGATGCAGAAAGCATGTCCCGTGATATTGACGGACATGTGTTCGCGGCGCCCCGACGCCCCAACGAGCTGCATGTGCCGGCCCCGAGGTTGTGACATGAGCTTCGTGTGCACAGGCTGCTCCGATTCCTGCGGCGCCAGCCTTGGCCCGGTGACGCAGCCGCTGCCGCAGCTGCCGCTGCCGCAGCTGTGGGCGCAGCCACCGCCACCCGTGGCGCGCGCGCCGCCGCCCGCCGCCGCTGCCGCGCCGCCGCCAGCGGCGGAGCGGCCACCGCTTGCCCCCGGCCGCGGCGGACCACCGCCCGACGTGCGGCCGGTGCCCGAACGCCCGCACTCTGCCAGAGCGTACGGCGGGGGAGGCTCTGCGGTCTCCAGCCCCGGCCCTGACGCTGGGTCAGCAGGCCCCCCGCGCGCCGCCGCCGACGGCCGGCGCGGCCCTGGCTCGGAGCATGGCAGCGGCGTGCCGTGCTGTGGCGCCTTTGGCGGGTGCCCCGGCGGCGTGGGCGGGGACGGCGGAGGCAGGAGCGGCGGCGCCGCGCCGCGCGGGGACGAGCTCGCGGCGCGACCGGCGCGGTCTCGGGTCGCCGTCGGTGAGGGCGGCCCACGGGCCAGCCGCACCGAGTGGGCTGTGATCCAGGCGCGCGCGCGCGCGCTCGAGACAGCGTGTCCTCCCCGGTCACGCTGTTGTCTGGGACCGCTAGCGATCGATGCTTGCAGTCACACCCAGGCAGTGCGTGCTCCCGGCATGCATGACTGCGAGGACTGCATGCGCTCGCCGACAGCTTCATCGCTGCGGCTGCCTGCCTGTCACCTCACTGGCAGGGATGCCTGCAGCCCAGGTTCCCTGACGGCGCACATCGCCCTGTGCCACCGCGCAGAAGCCAGCATCGAACACAAAGGCGGCCGGCGGCGGCGGCTCATCCATCGCGATCTCTGCGGACGCGGGCGGCAGCGCCGGCGGCGGCAGCGGCGTCATGCACAAGGTGTCGTCGCTGCTGCGCGGGCTGTTCGCTGTCGCGCCCTCGCCCACGACCGACGGCTGCGCCACGCCCATGAGCCCGCAGTCGCCGGGCGCGCTCGCGGCGGGCGCTCCCTGCCATCCCGCGGATGGGTTTGGGACTGCCCCCGCGAGCGCCCGCGCGGCTCTAGCAGCCGGGTCCGGGCGCCACGAGACGCGCTGATGCGCTCGGGGGCCGGGCTGTAGGCTGTGCGACCATACCCAGTGGGTCGCCGCTGCGCTTGGCGTTCGTGTTGGCGGCTGAAGACGCGCCGGCCGCTGCTGCGCTGTGCGCAGGCTGCCCGGGCCACGCTCTATGTAGCGGGCCGTAGCCGCAGCGCGCGCGCGCTCCCCCGACATGTGAGCCATTTGCGGTGGGCAAGGGGGTGTCAAGGCCTTGCGTGTGACCGGCGCGGGGCGGAGTAAAGCGTGAAGACCGCTGCGGGTGCTGCAAGCGCACAGCGCCAAGGCCATGGCCTTTGGGGGCGCCAGCTCGAACCCCGTGTTCAAATAAGCTGTCACTGTTTTTTGCCGCTCGAATTGCTAGTCTGCCGCCCTCGGTAGCCCTCCCCACATATTGTGCAGACGCGTTGTACCAACAGTGTGTGTGGGCCGCGCCATGGCGGCCCGCATGACGTGTCTGCTTGTCCCCGTGAGGCTGCGCGCAACCTCGCTCGTCGGAACCCAGCTCGGTCGAACCTGCAGCGCGAACATTTTGGAGATTGAAGACGCGGCTCATCAGAAGGACGCATCTTCGCACATGGTGCGATTTAGAATGCCGGTTTAACTGGTAACCAGTTTGTAAGCCACATGAGACGCCGCTTGGGCGGCGCTGGTGGATAGGTTGGCTGCGCGGGTGAGCGGGGGTCGCTGCATGCGCATGTGCGCTGCTGCCCTGCTTTCCCTGATGCACAGGCTGCGTGGTTGCTGTGCCTAGGCGCGTTGCTGTGTTGGAAAAACTTACACAGCGAATCGTACACCAAGGGAGGCCAGTGTGTGCATAGGTGCAGCGACTGCCTTTCAGTGCTGCAAGAGGGCCCAGTATAACTGCTACGCTGCCCGATCTCACTCGGAACTACTGTCAGCCTGACAGCTTGCAAAGGCCCCAAGTCACGTGTGCCGGGATAAGTCACAAAGTCTTGCTGTTACGGTGCCGGCTTGCCAGAACAACGAGCAGTCTGATGCAGTAAATGCCTACCTCGCCTACCACCCCGGGTCCACATCTTCATCCTGCTCAGCATGCGGGGGGGCTGCTCAAGACCCGGGCGGCCCCTGGGCCCAGCGCGCGGCGCAGCCCGAGCTCCCCGCCGGCCTCCGGCCGCCGCTCCCCCCGACAGCCACCGCAGCGTGCCATGCCTAGCAGCAGCGCGTCTTGAGCTCGGCGATGGCCGCGGTCGCCGCGCGGAACTGTGGGTCGCGCTTGGCCGCCGCGCCCGCGCTCAGCGCAGCCGCGAGCGCGGTCAGGAACGCGCGCCATGCGCCCACCAGCTCGTGCTGCGTGCCTGGCGTGGGGCAGACCGGGCCTGCTTCAGGCGCGCAGGCGGCCTGCAGCGGGCGCGGCCGCTCTGTGCAGAGGGCGGCGCGCGCGCAAGCGCGTGAGGGGCCGCCTTAGCAGCCGCACCCCGCCTTGGGCGGAGGGGAAAAGGGGGCCAAAATGTGGCGAAGTGTCAGGCGCTGTTGTAAAAACCTGACAGTGCTGAGACAAGTGTTGCAGGGGAGGTCACGCTCATGATACATGCCACTCATGCTGCATGCCCGCCGCAGGCCGGCCGCCCCTGCGCGCCGGGCTTGCGGAGCCTGGCGCGGCGCCCGCCGCCCTGCTGCTCATGCAATACAGGCCCTGTCGGATCGCAGGTGCTGGCGCGCCTGGTTGCCTCATCCCTGCCCAGAGTAACGGCTCGCCGCGCAGGGAGACAGGGGTCCACATCAGCAGGTCTTATGTGTCCTTGTGAAATGGCCAAATGAACCAGTGCTGCTCACCATGCTCGAGCACAAACGGCCACATGAGGATGTCGGCCGCGGCGACGGCCGCGCGCAGCTCGCCCACGCCGCCGCCCTCCGTGGCCTCGCGCGCCAGGCGCCGCGCGGACGCCGCGCCGCCCGCGAACCAGGGCAGCGCCGCAAACCAGGCCGGCACATCGAGCGCCTCCGCCGCCAGCATCTCCAGCTGGGGCGTCCGCTGGCGACGCCCCCCGCCCTGCGCCCGCAAGCGGCGGAGGTAAAGCGGCGCACTTGCGGCGGGGCGTGCACCCATGGGCCTGGCGCGACGCGCTGTGCTGGCTGCGATGGCGCCTGCGGGTCAGGGGCGGCACAGCGGACCGGTCTCGGGCCAAACTGGTGATGCAGGCTGACTGAGGAGAATGGCCAACACCCCCGGACAACCCTCCCTTTTCTAGTCGTTCCCTACCTGCAGCAGGTCGCCCGCCAGCGCGGCCGCCGCGCGCTGCTGCAGCAGCGCGCCGCGCGGCGACGAGGTTGGCAGAGCGCGCACGGCGGCCAGGCGCGCCGCGGGCGGCCGCTCCGCGCCGCCGCCCATCAGCGCGGCCAGCGCCGGCAGCGCCTCTGCCCACCCGGCATCGTCCAGCACGCCCAGGACCGCAAGCAGCGCCGCCTGCACAGAGCCACCCGGCTCAGCGCCGCAGCCCACTGAACGGGCAAGGTGCGCTCGCCGCCGGCGGCGGCCGTCCTGCGCCGGCTGCGCCCCTCGCTGGCCAGCTGCGGCAGAGCGCCTGCCTGCGTGCTGCCTGCTCGGCGCCTTAGCGCCCGTGCCGTGGCCCTCCAGCGTTGACAGCCCCGAGTTGCTGACAGCAAGGCTGGTTGTGTGCGTGCACGCTGTTACCGTTCTGAACTGTAGCTTGCATGCAGTCAGTCGCCTGTGTTCGACGCTGCGCTTGCGTGCCAGCGTCCGACGCGCCTGGTGCGGCCACCACGGCCGCCTGCACAGACCGCAGGCGCGCTCGGCATGTGCTGAGCACTCTGGGCAGCAAAGGAGTGTCAGCATAAAGCCGCGCATGCCGTGCACGACCAGCGGCTGGCTCTCGCTCTGCCGGCCATGCGGCACGGGCGCCCGGCTCACCCCACCTGCCTCCCGAGCACGCGCCACTCGGCAGGGCGACGGTGCGTGGTGCACAGCAGCTTCGGCGTGCTGCCCGCGCGGCGCGCATTTCTCACATGTGGTCTTTGCTTTGCTTGAAAAATCTGGTGTTTTGCTTCAAAAATCTGTGTGTGGGTGTGGGTGGCTGTGAGGCTTTGGTGACTTTGGGGGGGGGGGGCGGGGGGGAGGCCATTTCAAGGTTAAGAGTTAGGCTGATGGTTGGTTAGGGTAGGATTAGGATAGGGTAGGAAAGGGTATGGTTGGGGTAGGGTATGGGGCTGTGAGGTCCGCCCTAATTGTGAGGCCGGGGGCTGCGGTGGCGCGCCTCCAGGTCCAGCGTGAGCGCGCAGCCGGCGGGGTCCAGGCGCAGGCGCAGCAGCGCCAGTGCCAGCTCGCCCAGGCCGCCTCCGGACACCTTCATGCCGAGCCAGCCGCGGCGCTCCTGGGCGCCACAGCAGGGTCGTGTTGGGGGTACATACCCTACTCTAACCCTAACTGCACCGGGCAGACGGGCTTCCTGGCCGCAGGCGCTCCGCCGGCGCGCCTCTGAGGCCGGCGCTCACGTGAGCTGTGACACGCCGCGCTCCTGAGAGCCCGGGCGCCCGCGCAGAGCAGGGCGCCGCCGGCGCAGAGCAGGAGCGCCAATCTGGGGCCCTGCGCCCCCAGCGCCCCAGGGTTTGCCGCCCTGCGGCGCACCCCGTGCCGGACCACGGCCACCAGCGCGCGGCACACGCGCTGCAGCGCGGCCAGCACGTCCGCAACAGCCGCCGGCGTCTGCGGCGCCACCGCGGGGCCGGTCTCCGCGCCGCCCGTCGACGCGCGCCGCGCCGCCCTGGCGGCCCTGCTCGGCCGGCCGGCGCGCGCGGCGCTACCCGGGGTGCCGCCGGCGGGGTCCGCGCGGTCCGCCGGCGGCCCGCCGTCGAGCGGCCGGTACCCCAGGCCGGCCAGCGCGGCCAGGAAGTCGGCGGCGCCCGGCCGCCACGCCATCTCCACGCCCGCGGGCGGCGGCCCATACAGCGGCGACACTGCGCGCCGCAGCCACGCCCTCATGCACCGTCTTTCTTGTGTAAGCACGCCAATGCATGATGCGGGCGCCTGCCAGGCGTCTGAGGCCAACCACTTCCGGATGAGCCTCCGAGAAGCACGGACCGGCTCTCATGCCTGGGTGATCTGAGCAGGCGCCGCCACGCATGTTAGTGCTGCACATCGGCCGGGTTGAGGCCGGCTGGCCCCCGACGCGGGCCGCCCGGCGCGCCCTCCCGGCAGGCGCAAGCGCGCGCCCCCTGCGGGGGCGCGCCGCGGGGCGCACCCAGCACGGGGTCGTCGCCGTCGCCGAGCAGCGCGGCGAGCGCGGCCAGCGCCGCGCCGCCGAGCGGCGCGTCGTGCGGCGACGCCAGCTGCTCGAACAGCTGCCGGCACACCGCATCCGGGACGGCGCACGCCCTGGCCACAGGGCATGCATGGAGCCAGCATCTGCCAGGCCTGTCTGCCGGCTCGGGGGCCGCAGCACCGGCCATGCTGAGGGGGAGCGCGGGCAGGGAGTCGGGCATGGGAGGCGGGCGGCCGAAGCCCCTGCCCAGCGTCGCCCTGGCTGGACCTGACGCCTGCTGCAGCCAGAGCGAGGAAGCGGCGTGTCGCGGCAGGTGTCTAGCCTCGCGTCGCGGCCTTCAGGTCAGAGCCCAAAACATGGCTCGCACAGCACTGCCAGGCATGGAGCGGGGCCCGGCCGAACACTCCTGGCGTCCATGTCGAGCACTCCTGGCGCACGGTCATTGCGGGCGCGGACTCGCAGGGCAGTCCGTCACGTCCGCGTCAGGACTGCAAAGCGCACGCAGGAGGGGCGCACATGAGGTAGTGCTGCGCCAGCCAGCCGCCCAGCAGCAGCTCCCGCCCCAGCTCGGCCGGCGGCGCCGCATCCAGCCGCCCCCAGCCGTCGAGCACTGCTGAGCACGCCAGCGCGAGCGCCGGCGCACCGTCGCTCGCGTCGCCCGCAGCGGGCGCTATCTGCGCGCGCAGCACGCTGCCGTCAGGCGAGCGCCCTGGCGGGCCTGGGTGCGCCCCGCGCGCCGCCCGCGCGCACGCCTTCGACCGCCGTCCGCCCTCAGGGACAGAGCATAGGATGCCTTGCCATGCTGCACCAGCTGCTTCTGGTGCCTGCCGGGCGCCCAGCCGGCGCGCCTTGCACCTGGCGCACCCCTTTCGGCCTGCGCGTGCTGGGGAGAAGTTGAGACACTCCCTGGCATGCATGCAGGTATCCTCCAGCCGCTTGGACGCAAGAACGAAGGAGACAGGCAGACCAAGGGTACTTGCAGACAAAGCGCCGGGTCAGTCACAGCCTCTGCCAGCCTGCGCAGGCGCGGGCGGCGCGCGCTGCCGGCGCGGGCGCGCGCACCGCGCCCAGCACCGGGAAGAGCGCCTGCTCCAGCGCCAGGGGCGGCTCGGGCGCGGGCGCGGCCTCCAGCGCGGGCGCGGCCTCCAGCGCGGGCGCGGCCTCCAGCGCGGGCGCGGGCGCCCCGGCCAGGGCGGGCTGCGCGGCCTCCGGGCTGGCGCCCTCAAGCGCGCCCGCGGGCGCGCCGTCCGCCGGCAGCAGGCTGAGGTCCAGCTGCTCCTGCCGCTGCCGGCGCCGCTTGCGCTCGAGCACCAGCTCCCTGAGCCGGCCCAGGCCGCTGTCCGCGCTGCGCGCCGCGCGGCAGCGGGTGTTTCATTTTGTTGGCCCAGGCTACGAGGCGGTGCCGCCGCGCGTTCTGCAGGCCACGAGGCGGAGAGTGAGGCATGCAAGGCGCAGCCCGGGAGCACCGGCGCTGTTTCGAGTCTGGTGCTGCTGGTCACAGGGGCTCCCTGCTGCGAGTGAGGGCTGTTTGTACCTGTCTCCGGAGAAGCAAAGGCGGCCTCACCGATGCCCCCAGCTTGTTGGAGGGCAACAGAGGAGGCGCGCGCCTGCTCTTGTTGGAGCTCAGGAAGGCTCTGCCTTCTTCCAGGAATAGTGCAGCGTTCCGACAGGGCCCCCTCGGCCCTGGCCCGGCCGAGCATGTGCGAGGGTTGCGATCAGCTTGAGTGTCGTCCTCAGCGTGCTCATCTGCTGCAGGAGCTCCGCCGTCAAGCGCAGCATTCACATCGGTCAGGCAGCTCCTGCCCCGGCGTCTGTACTGCATGGCGCTGTCTGAGGTGTGGCACTGCTGGCTGCAGGCTTGTGCGTGAGCGGGTCAGCACTCCATCATGCGCTTCGTCAGGTGCATGTCTCCCAGCCTTGCCTCTGCTGGACACGCGATAAACTTGCCGATGGTATGCCAGTGAGTGTTGCCAACGCGGAGAAGGACAGGTTGTGTTTGAATGGGGAATGGGACGCTCACGGCGAAGCAGGGCTTTGCATGGTAGGTAGCATGGGCGGTTTTTGCGTACATGCAAAGATGGAGATGACTAAACAGTCGAGTGGAACAGCGCGGTACTTTCACATGGATGCGGGCCCTGGATGCATGCATGCAAGCCCCGGCAAACGATTCCTACCGTCACCCGTGTAAAAACCCAGAGCGCACACACTCCTGGCAGGGGCTGGCCTGCGAGGCCCTGGACTGCACGCCCGCACCGTCTGGCTGTGGGCTGCGACCGTCGCATGGCTGCGCGCGTTCCAGTCAATTCGATTCCTCTGGGGTTCACAGCGACAAGCTGTGCAATAGCTTCAAGTCCAATGTAGAAAGCAATCAATTGTGAGACAGCCACCTGCGCCAGTGATATAGCGGCCAAATACGCTTCCCCTCAGGGACACCGCTAGCACAGTGCCGCGCGCTTGCCACGCCATGGCACCCGCCGGCGCCGCCGCTGCCGCCCTCTGCGTGTCCTGCTGCGAGCGCACCCAACTGCAGACGCTGCCGCCTCTGGCACATAGCTGCCGTCACGGCCTGACGCACACCGCCTGCCTCCCCGGCCACGACCCCTGCATGGCACCCTGCGTGCCCTGCGAGCAGCTGGCGGCCGCCGGCACGGATAGGCTGCTGCGCGGCCCTGCGCGCGTCGATTCGGCCGCAGCCGCACCGGGCGGCCGCCCCGCGGCGGCCTCCGCGCGCGCTGCCGCCACGGCTGCGCTCGCAGCCGCGTCCGTCCGCGCACCAGCGGCCAGCTTGCTGCCGCCTGCAACGGCCTGCCGCGCGGGCGCGGCTGCCTCGGGCAAGCGGCCGCCCGCCGTGCATGCTGCTGACTCGGCCTCCGCGCCCGCAGGCAGGGACCTGCACGGCGCATCCGTGGTGCGCCGCGCGCCAGGCTCGCCGGCAGGCGCCGGCGCGCCGCCGGCAGCCCGCGTGCGCCCCAGGGCGGGGCGCGCTGCGCAGGTGTGCAGCTCCGGCGCGTCAAAGGGCGACGCCGGCCGCGGCTGCCCGGCCAGCAGCAGCAGCTGCTGCAACACGTCCGGGGCGAGGCCCGCGCCCGCCCCCGCGCCCTCGGCCGCCTCCGGCATGTCGAAGGGCGTCGGCAGCGCGGCCGGCGGTGCGGCCCCGGGGCCGAGCCCCAGCGCCGAGTGCAGCTCATCCAGCGGCAGCTCTGCAGGGGCCGCCGCCGCTGCCGCCGCGTCGGCGCCCACGGCTGCCCCGCCGTCGACCAGGCCGCGGCTCTCCTGTGGGGTCGCTCCGCCGGTGCTGCCTGCGCCTGCCGGCGCCGGCGCGCGGGGGCCAGCGGCGGCCGCCTCAGCGCGCTGGCGCCGGCCGCGCGGGCCGCCGCGGCGGCCGCGCGGCACATGCGCGGGGCCCACCTCCTGCAGCCAGGCCAGGCGGCCGCTCAGGACCGCGCGGAACGAGGGCGTGTCGCGCCAGGACGCGTGGCTTCTAATCGTCTTCAGGCTGGGCGCGGCGCGGCGGCTCGCCTTCGGGTACTTGCGCGCCTTCAGCGCCGCCAGCCGCTCGCGCTCCTGCGGCGCGCACAGCGTGGGGGCCTGGCCTGACGAGGACATTGGAGCCGCGCCTAACCCTGCCAAGCAAGGAGCGCGGCCCGCAGTGGCAGGCGCGCGTGCTCCAGCGCCCGGCGCCGCCGTGAGGGTTCCCGCCAGGCCTGCTCGACAGCCTCTCAGGTGACAACTGAGCTGGGAGGCGCTCAAAGCCTGGAGGCATGCTGACAGCCCAGGGGCCAGCACCGCAGGACTGGCGGCAGATTCGGCGATTGGATGAAGCGGTTGGGACCTCCCAGGCAAGGCTGAGCGCGCAGCCCGCACCCCAGGGCCTGGGACACACCTGCCGCTCCAAGATGGCCTGCAGGCGTGCGCAGGACGTGCACGTGCGGCAGTGGCTCTCCGCGCCCCGCCACGTCCAGTGCTGGTGCACGGTGCCAAAGCGCGAGTGCTGGCGGCACACGGCGCACTCCGGTCTGACCTGGCATATCCCAACAGACACGGGCGTCTTATGCACAGTCTCATGACACAGCATGTGGTCTGCAGCAGCAGCAGGCTGTGTGCCCAGGCAGGCGTGCCACATTGGCAAACTGGCGCGCCTTCTGCCTCCGCAGAGGGGCCAGGCAGTTGCCCATAGCCCCCTAGTGGCGCAGCTGGCTCACCCAGCCCCAGTGTGCTGCCTCACGTGGGTTTACAGGGAGTGTGTGTTCAGGAGCGCACAGCAAAACAGGCGTTGGGGGAGGCAGGCGAAGCAGGCGCCTGCTTCGCCTGCCTCCCATCAGGTCTGACTTGATGGGCACGTGCCCAGGGTGCACCCTATTAGTAACCACCATCAGCCTAGTCGGTGCACGTGCAGTGATCAGATGCCTGTCGTAGGCTCTTTGGCGACTCGTGTGCAGCCGTCATGCATACAGCCCTCATGCATGTGCTGACGGCCCTCCTTGCACTGCTTGCAGTGGGCTGCAGTGCGCAGCGCCCGGCAGTGACGCACCTGACGCGGGCAGACTTTGAGCACAAGACGCAGGCCGCAACAGGGCAGACGACAGGCATCTGGTGCGGGGCTTGTAGAGTAGTCCTTGCGTCAAGCAATCCCAGCGCAGACACTGACTGCGCTGGTCCTTGTAAAGGCAGCCTGCCGCGCGACTGATCTCCCAACCTGCATAGGTACATTTTGTTCACGTCGTCCGAGGAGCCCTCGCTGCGCTGGCTGGATGACGTCTGGCACGATGCCGCGAACGGCGAGGGCGGAGAGGAGGGCCCGCGCATCCACTTTGCTTCCGTAGACACTGCCACAGACCCCGCGCTGGGCGAGCGCTTCGCGGCCACGGCGCCCGCCGTCCTGCTCTTCAGGCAGCGGAAGGTCCAGCCCCAGCGCTCTGCCCGATGCCTTTGCAGCCTCCTGCAGCTCGCACCCCCTGCCATTGCACACGTCCAACCTGGTCGGCCCGTCTGCAAGTTGAGCGAGCGTGAGCCCTGCTCTTCCGCTGCTCCACTGTGCTGCTGTCGTGCCCAGGCGGCAGGGCGCCCGGGCTGCAGCGCTCCTGTGAGCGGTGCTCCATGGTCTGCACAACCTTCCAACGTGTGCACGCACAACAGGTTCCACAGTGTCCGAGTCGCATATGATGAACACGTTGCGCGGCGTGCGGCAGGTCTTCAGGTACAAAGACAGCGACATGTCGGCAGAGGCGCTGCGGCGCTTTGCGCGCGCGCCCGCGTCGCCAGGCGAGCCCGTACCGCCGCCGCCGGGCGCGCTCGAGCTTGCGCTGCGCGCCTTGCGCGGCAATGAGCTCGCCGTGCGTGCCCTCACCCTAAGCCCAAGCTTACTCCCTCCCATGTCTGGCAGTGCTGGAACTCCACACGGGCCCTGGCGACACGCTGCCTGCCAGCCCTGCATCAACGCCGCTCTGGTGCTGCCCGCTGTGCGAGCAAGGACACCCCCGTCGTGCGTGGGGTCCGTGGGGGCCTCGCCAGCCCTGCGCGACACCGTGTCCGCGGGCGCGCGCACTTGGGCCGCACACCACAGCCGGCCGCGCCGGCCACGGGAGGCCTATGTGCTGCAGCGCGCGCTGTGCATCGCTGCGCCGCCCGCTTGTTTCCCCTCCAGGAGGCGTCCCCGGCGGCGCCTAAAGCGCGGCGCGGGCGCGCGCCAGGTGCTTGTTCTAAAGGCCGCATTTGCGGTGCTGGCGATTGCGTCTGCGGTCAGCGTCACGCGCCGGCGTAGCCGCGCGCCCCGCGCGGCCGAGGTCGCGGCCGCAGCCGCCGCGCACGCGCGCGCCGGCGCGGCCGCGCCCGCGGACGCGCTCCCGGCCAAGCAGTGAGGGCGGCCGGCGCCGGCAGGCCTTCCCGGGCTGTCTGGCGCCAGCGAGGCATGCGCAGTGCTTGGGCCATGCGCAGGGAGGTGGAACATTGCATTTTGTTGTTGGCCGCCTCTGCCTTCCTTTTGCAGGTAGGCTCATGCTGTGCAACGACACTGCAACGTTTGATCTATTCACCTCCACAAGGTCTCTGCCACAGTGCTTCCACGGCTTAGTTGCTGGCAAGTGCTTTCACTCTGCTTCAAGCTCGAGAGACTCCGACTCCTGCCGGGTGCGGCCCACCACTTCGTCATTACAAATCTTGAAGGTGTTGCAAATTGTATGTTACATGCATTTCAGGCTAGCCACGCGCCAGCCCGCGCCAAGGCACACACCGGATAGGCAGTCCCACAGTGCGATGCCAAACTTCAGCGGCTGCTGCGCAAGCTGCAGCGCGGCAAGCGCCCGCCGACAGAAGCACAGTCAGCCGGCCGACCCATACCAAGAAGCAGGTGTTGTTCCATTATTCTGGAGCCGCCCAGCCGCTGCCCAGCGTTGGGCAACTTTTCAGCCACAGCGTGCGGATGCCCTCCGCCCACAATCAGGTTTCATTACCCGCATGCAGGCATGGCGGGCCACCTGCCGCTCAGCGGGTGCAGGTTCGAGTCCAAAACACGCTTGACGCAGCGACGCCTACCACACGCAGGCAAGCACCGACTGGCAAATGAAACTACATGGCATACAAAGTGCAGCAGGGGGGGGCCTGCCAGCACAGGGTGAGTGCGCTGGGCTCGCCGCGCAAGCGGCCGTCCCAAACGAGCGTGGCTCCTAATCCTAACGCATGCCCTAAATACATCGCCTGCCGAGCGCGCCACAAAGCGCGGTGTACATGCGTTGGCAGTCTGGCCAGCACAGGCGCGCCAAGCCGATGGCTGCAAAGCAACCCCGCAAGAATCTTTGAATGAAAGCTCAAGCAAGTGCAACCAGGATGGGCGCAAGCCCTGCGCACACCCCCTGCTGGCAGAAGAATAGCAATGGCCACCTAAACCCCTAACCCCCGTACACCCCTCCCACAGGGGCTGGCCTCCACACTTGGCCATCATTGGCAGCACTCCAAGCTGCAAATTTGCGTCACTGGCGACCTGCTGGGGCATGACAGCCGACACCGGTGCGGTGTCGGCTGGTGGTGCACCGCAAGCACCCGACGGCCCAATTCTCCTTCGCCACTGAAATCCCACGACCCAGCTCAAGCCTTTCCGCCTTTAATCCTGTCTGGCTGGAGGATGCAGCGCAGCCATCCCAGATTCCCCAAACCCCGCAGCGCATGCCCCAGGGCTGGCCACGGCGGCCCCAGCGTTGAGCAGCGCGCGACCTGCCAGGCGCGGCCCGCCGCGCGCCTAGTCGGGCAGGATGATGGATGGCGCGTGCGCGTGCTCAGGCCCGCGCACGCGCCGGCGCAGCTGGCTGAGGTCGAGCACGTTGCCGGACACGTCGCAGCCGTCGTCCTCGCCGCACTGCTCCGCGATCCAGGGGTGGGCCAGCGCGTCGGCCGCGTTCAGGCGGCTGTTGTAGTCGCGGTCCAGCAGCCGGCGCACCAGGTCCTTGCCTGCGCCGCCGCCGCACTCGCGGTCAGCACTCAGGCGTATTGCGGGTGCCAGCGAGGCAGCAGACTGACTCAAGCTCGACATGTCACCATGCATGTTTACATACGTTACTCGTCAACGTCCGCCACATGCCCTTGGATGGCTGTTTGCTGCCTTGCAGGCATCCGCGACGCGCCCGAGCAAGGGGCCATGATAGCTTCATGCATTGCGACGGCACAACAGCACTGCGGCTGCTCTTGCGCCAGAGCAGGACTCGCATGCCCACACCGCCGCAGCTCAAGCACGCGCACAACCCATCTCATGACTCACGGTCGGTGTGAGAGGAGCAGTGGGCAGCAAGCGGACCGTGGGGCGAGATGGCGTCCCAGACAGGGCCCTCGAAGCTGACCTCGCCGCCCAGGATGGCCGTCATCACCGTGAACGGCGACTGCGACTCGCCCGCTTCCCAAAACGGGAGCGTGCCGCTCAGCAGCTGGTACAGCAGCATGCCCAGCGCCCACTGCGGCCCAGGCAAGCCATCTGTGTCAGTTCCATACCCCGCTACCGAGCCCCGCCTACCTTACACCCTCAAGCACAAGACTCTGGCATCAGCTTCGCGCACGCCGCTGTTGTTCGACACACTTGCAACCCATTGACTGTCAAGCCCTGCAGTTTCAAGTGCTTCAACACTCAAATGACTGGAATAAAATGCCTGGACAGCAGCACACACCACCTGTGCGCCGACTGCACCATCACACAAAACGCTGCCTGCATGTCCCCCATGTGCACCCTCTACAACAGAGAGCCCCATGCACGCGCACCATGTCGGACTCCACGCCATAGTAGCGCATGAACAGCTCCGGCGCCATGTACAGCGGGGTGCCCGTGCGCTTGTGCAGCTTGGCGCTCTGCCGCCCATGTAGCTTAGGGTTAGGCTAGGGTGGGCGCCCTGGAGCTTGACGGATGCGTGAGCGCTCCGCAACAACCCCTGCACTGGCCAGGCAGGGCTGCAAAGCATGCTGGCAGCGCGGCACAAACAACGTCGCCTCGGCCAGAGCCTGCCACGCCTGCAGGGGCAGACACCGCTCACGCCCTTGTACTCTGCAGCCCCCTGCGGGTACGCACCGCCTGGATGCGCTGCGAGCACCCAAAGTCCACGACTCGGACCTCCAGCTGCGGCTGGGTGCCGGCCGGCTGCTTCAGCAGGAAGTTGCTGGGTTTAATGTCCTGCACGGCACACCCCCTTTCGGCCACCAACACTCTACACACCCCACACACCAATGCCAAACAATAAACCACTGTGTCAGCACCAACAGGCCCCCTACGGCCGCGGCAGGTTCGGCGCACCGCGTACAGGATGCCCTGACGGTGGCACTCCTGCAGCACCTGCAGCACATCGTGCGCTACGCGCGCGGCGTCGGCCTCCGACAGCGTGCCCCTCGCCTGCGTGGCACACCAGGTAGTCAGCTTCGAGATACATCAGGAACTGGCCTCTTCCAGAACCACACAAGATAAGCCGTTGTGGAAAACACACGCCCTACTGTAAGACGCACTCAGGCTTGAGCAAAGTGCCTTACGTGCAAGTGCCTCACAGCTGACTGCACGGCGCAGTGTTGACTGGGGTGCCAAGCAAGACAACATTATTATCCGCAGCACAAGCGCACCTCCAGCAGCTGCTCCAAGTCGCCGCCCAAGCACAGCTCTGTGACAATGTACACGTGGCCAGCATCCTGCGCACCCCACACCCCCTTTAGCACAGTAGCCTGAGGTGCTTCGACCAGCACTTTCAAGGTGCAGCAGACGCCAAGACGAGCCAACCAGGGGAGGGGTTGCATATTCCCACCTCGTAGACGCCGCGCAAGCGGATGGTCTCCGGGCGCGTCTGCAGCCGCTGCAGCGTGTCCACCTGCGCGGCGTCAGCATCCAGATAAGTATTTGGCAGCTTCTAAACTTTATTCCCACTCCTAGCTCCCAGTGTGCCCCACTTGACTGTAACGTCACGTGCTGCAAATTCCTCACAATATAACACACATTATAACACGAGTGACGCGCCTCCTCGCGGATGCGCATCAAAATCCTGGCGGGGTCGACGCCGTCGCGCGTCTTGGAGATGACCTTCACTGCAAACTCCTCGTCGCCCGTGGCGCGCTCCACGCAGCGGTACACGGTGCCGAAGGAGCCGCGGCCCAGCAGGTCCCCCCGCGCAAAGTGCCGGTCAAACGCGTCCGGCCAGCTCGCCTCGCGCCAGGCCTCCCCGTCGAGCGGCCGCTCCGCCTCGGCGACCGCGGCCGCGGCCAGCCCCGCGGCGCCGCGCGCGCCGGCGCCAGGGGCGCCGCGTGGCGCGCCGCGCGCGCAGGCCGGCCAGCAGCTGGCGCCAGGCCGCAGCGCAGCCAGCGGCTGCGCTGGCTGCCTGCACGGCCAGGCATGTGCCGCAGGGCGTACGCGGGGCGCGTGCACGCCGCTGGTGCACGCTGTGTGCGACGCGCAGCTACGGCCAGCCAGCAGGCCTGCTGACATGACGGCAAAAGGCCTGTGCGGGAGAGCGCGTTCCAATAGCGTGCCTCAAGCTGTGCCAAGCTTGCAGCTGAGTTCTTGCAAGTTCTGCCGAAAACAACACGTTGAGCAGGAAACCCTTGATGACAAGGCAGCGCTGGCTCAGGTAGCTGCAACCACAGGTCAAGATCTGGCAGATCAGAGACAATTGGGTAGTGCAGACTGCCTGTCCTGCCTTACACAGATGACCGAACAACGTGCATGTAAGCCTGCTGCAAGGGCTGGGGGGTGCACCCCCGCCCCCAGGTGTTCGCTACACAGACTCCTCTCCCGCGCGGCGCACACTAGCGTTCCGCACGTACTAGTCATCAACACAGTCTGGAAAAGCACAGCTCTGAGCTGAGGACCCGGTGCCTGCGGCAGCTCCATAGTAGCTGAAAAAAGCCAAAGCTTGACGCGCTCCTGCCGCTGAGTAAACCACCCGCGCAAGTGCTCCCTGTCACGTGTAAAAAAAACCTCGCACACCAGCCACACAGGCGGGCGTGCGGCATGCAGCGGTAGCCTGTGCCGCCCTTCAGATACCGACCAGCGCTGCGTTCGCTGTAAACCCCCCACCTGCATGCCCTGAGACCAACAGCAAAGGACCGGAAGACCAGACCAACAGACACAAGCGGGGCATGAACACCACACAGTGCGCACAGCGGGCGGCAACACGGCTTGCCTCTAAAACCAGCGTGATGCCACGGCCAGCCAACTTACCCATAGCGCATGTTAGTGGCGCGCAATTCTGTGCATAGACCGCCGCAGCGGACACCAATGAACACTCAATCAGCAGCGGGACGGACGCATTGCGGGGCAGGGCTGCCTGCCTTGCACTCGTCGCGGCGCCCACCATCCGAGGCAGCAGCGGGCGATGAAAGCCTGGCCTGTCCCAGACAGATCCCAGCTGCGCCTGGGTAACCCAGCAGCCCTGCGCCAGGGAGTGCGCCCGCCTCAAACCCCCGCCATGCATGCGTGCGCAGCGCGACGCTGGCCAGCAGGGAGACCGCCGCGACAGCTGGCCGGCGGCTACACTGCCTCCTAGCCGGCCGGGCGCCGCGTAGCGGCCGGGCCATGCAGCGGCGCGCCTTCGGCCTCCGGGCTGCTGGAGCGGCGCACAAGGTCCGCCTCGAACGGCGAGACCTGCTGCCGCAGGCCCGCGACGGCGCCCGTCAACCCCGGCGCGGCCGCCTCATGCAGGCCCGCTTGCAGGCCCGCGCCCAGCACCGCATGGCCCGCTCCCCGCGCCCCGGGCCCCCGGTCGGGCGCCTCGAGCCCTGGCGCCAATGCTGGCCCCGCCTTCGGCGCCCCGGCGCCGCGCCCTGTCATGCCGAGGCCGCCGCCTGCGGACGGGGCCGCGCCCGCGGCCTGCGCCGTGTCGTCAGTGAAGCCGCCGCGGATGCGCGCCGCGCCAGCAGCCGCGCCAGCGGCCGCGCCAGCAGCCGCGCCGGCGCCAGCGCCGGCGCCAGTGCGGCTTTCTACTGCACCGCGCGGCGCCAGGCCGCCACCGCGCAGCGCGGGCACGGGCGCCGCGCGCGGCAGCGGCGCCGCGCGCGCAGCGCGCTCGTCAGTGATCAGCTCGCGCATGCGCGGGATGATCTCGGCGAAGCCGGGCCGCGCGGCCGGGTCGGTCGCCCAGCACTCCTGCAGCAGCGCCGAGTAGCGCGGCGGCATCGCGTCCAGGTCCACGGCCGGCCGCCGCCCCGTGAACACTGCCGGCATGCCCCGCGCTCGCCGCGTCAGCGCGCCCCCAGCAGGCGCGCGTGCGTGCGCGCGCGCTGGGCCCTGCCGGCGGCGCCGGGCAGCCCAAATCTGGAGCAGCGCCAGCCTCCGCATACGCCAATCGCTCATGCGGACAGGGGCGGGGCGCAGGGCGGGGCGCGGCCGGCGCGCGCGCACCTTGGAACATGATCTGGTGCGCCTCCAGGCCCGCAAAAAGGCGCTCGCCGGAGAACATCTCGACCATGATCATCGCAAAGCTGCGGCGCGCGCGCGCGCGCGGCCTCAGGCGCGCGCGGCCTCAGACGCGCGCCGGCCCGCGGTACGAGGCAGCGGGCCCAAGGTGACATGCGAGTCCCGATGCCCCGTCTTGCGCATGCAGCGCCATGAGCCATTGCACCCGCAACCACACGGATCAAACGAGGCTGGGACCGTGCGGCAGAGGAAACCATGCCAGCGCAGGGCTTGAGAGCAGGCGCGCCTGTAGATATCGGTCGCCTTGTTCACCTTCCCGCTCTGCAGCAGCTCCGGCTGCGCCGCGGCCGCGCGCGCGTCAGCGCCGGGCTGCGGCCACGCGCCGGGGCGGCCCACAGGCGGCAGCTCTTTTACAGTGCGAAGGCCGGACAGGAGCGCACTGCTTGCACGCTGGCAGGCAGCGTGCCAGCGCAGACTGCCGCTGCTCATCACAGAGGGGGTGCGCGTGTAGCCCGCGATGCCCAGCTGTCATGCACAAGGCAGCAAAAGCATGCACTGCAACCCTGTTCAGGTGACCGGCACGGTGCCTGCGGGTGCCTCTTTGGGGTGTGAAAGGCCCCCATGCAAAGGAGCGTCTACGAGCGCAGGGGCCGCGGACCGGCATGTACGCGACCGTGCCTGCGCAGGCGCACACCATGGGTCAGCACCATCGGAGCCGGCAGCAACACATGGCATGCTTCCCGTGCTGGCATTAGTGACAGATAAGACACGATGTTGCTGGGCCGCACATGCACACATGCAAACTGGTGAGTACCCCTAGCGGCTCATTGACACGGTGCCCTCCATACAACAACGGGCAGATCTGAGCGCCCTCGCTTTGCAACCAGCACGCTCCTGTCTGGTGCACAGCACTGCGGCTGACGGCTGCGGCTAATCGCCATTACGCATGCCGGCCATTGCAGCAGCTCTCTTGGTGCACGCTTAGGTCAAAGCACGCGGAGATCCCCCCAATAAGATCCCCCGCCCCAAACCCTTGACAGGAGCGCACCGTATGTCGTTGTGCTCACATGCGTGCGTCCCTGCTCCACCAGCCGCGCGCAGCCCATGTCCGCCAGCTGCGCCGCGAGGGCAGGCCGCGACTGAGGAGCGGGCGCACTGCAAGCGACTGGCGCAGGCACATGCGTGCATGCCATAAAATGCATCCCGGGACTGAGCCGTGCGCGTGTGCATGCGCTCCGCAGCAAGGGCGGCGGCTGCAGCTCAAACCTTGATGCAACAGCAGGCTGCTGGCACTGCCACTGTCGTTTCTGGCTTGGAGCCGGCCGATTGCATACGCCCACAAGACGGCTTCTCACAGCTGCCAGTCAAGCGCTCGTGCAGCCCTGCTCCGCCGTGCCAGCAGCAGCCAGCGTCGGGCCGCCACCTTGCAGACGCAGCCGCGCGGGTCGTACGGGCTCGTCGCCACGGTCCGCAGCAGCACGTTCGCCGCCTGCGCCGCGGCACAGCCCACGCTGACCGGCAGCACGGCGGCGCACGAGCGTTGGGACGAGCGCCAAAGGCCAGACGGTCCGGACAGGCGCTTGTCCGCATGCCACGGCAGCGCGCCAGCAGCGCGCGTGGGCCGGGACCCAGTCCTTGATTCGACCCTGTCACCGCGCCCTCCGCGCAGCGCGCTCCCAGGCGGCGGCGGTGGCGGCGCTCCGCCAGCGCCCGCGTCCGGCCGCCCGCGCGGGCGGGCGTGCCTCGAGGTCGGAGTGCAGGGGTAGGGTTACCTGAAGGTAGGGTTACCTCAGAGTAGGGAAGAAGTATCTTACCTTGAGGTCGGAGTGCAGGATGCCCAGGGAGTGCAGGTAGTCCATGCCGGCCGCGATGTCCAGCAGGCACAGGTAGATGGACATCTGCGCGGCCGCCGCCCCAGCGCCCTGACTCGCCCGGCGCGCGCAGCCCCGGCTGCCGGCACTTCCTTTGGCCTGCTGCATCTTGCAGTTGTGCAACAGCTGGGACCTGCGGAGCCGCGAGCTTGCTACTGCATCATGCAGTGCGGGAAGCTCCTCACTCAGCCCTATGGATGGGAACACAGAGGTTACGGAGCTGGGATGGGTGTGGGTGAGGGGTGGGCGGGAGGAGGGGGCACCAGGTCGCCGTTGAAGCGGTTCTGCCGGATGGCCGTCTCCAGCGTGCCCTGGTCGCAGAAGGCCATGATGATCCACGTCTCCAGCAGCTCGTTCTCGCTGCCGCTGGACAGGTGCGCCGTGCCTGTGCGCACGGCGCGGCCGGCGCTCAGGCGCGCCGCGCCCCGGCCGCGCGCGCGCCCCCCGCGGCCCCCGCGCCTGCACCAGGCAACCTCCGCATTGCCCGCCTGCCTGCGGACACGCGCGCAGCTGGCACCACTCTGGCCGGCTCGGAGGCGGCCGCGCCGGCCGGTAGGCTGTGCCGGGGCCGCACCACCTTCCCTACACTCACACGTCCGGCGGCACACAGATGCGCTCCTGAGCTCCCTTTTGTGCACCAGCAGCCGCTGGGGCCAGGGTAGTAAGAGCAGGGGCGCAAGCCGTGTCCACCGCGCAGTCTGTGCAGCCCCTCAGAATGGACAGAAGGCGCGCGCGCCGTCTGCAGGGCTGCTCTGGTGCTGGACTGCCCTGTGCTGGACTGCCTGCTGGAGCCTGCATGGCGCGTGGCAGCAGCCTGCGACCGGCAGCGCCGCGCCCCGCGCGCGCCCGTCATGCCCCAATGCGTCAGCCACATGGCACAGGGGTTTAGCCACGCATGAGAGGCGGGCAGGGCGGGCGCGGGGGCGCGCGCCGGCGTTCGACCCGACCCCCGGGCTGAGCGGGCTGAGCGGGGAGCGCCCGCCGGGCTCAGCGCTGGCCTCCCGGCTCATGCTGCCCTCCGAGGGCGTGCCCGCGTGGATCGTGTGCACCTTGTATGTCTGCACCTGCGCGGCGCGGCGGGTAGGGTTGGGGCAAGGGGTATCTGAGGTGTCGAGGAATGGCAGTCCTCGCTTTGTGCCTACCGCCGTTCCTCGACACCTCAGATACAGATAAGTCTGCTCTGGCGCAGGGTAGGGCCGCGTCAGCGCTCGGGCGGCTCTGCGCGCGCGTCCCGGCGGGGCCGCCCACGCACGCCCGCCGGGGGTGGGGTTGAGGTTGCTTGGTCCCTGCTGGTCGTCGTGACAGGTGCGCCTCAGCCGGCAGGCGTGGGCGCCTTGGGCATACACCCGGGCGGCAGCGCCCATGCGACGAGGCGCCGGCGCCCGTGGCAGGGGCGTACGGTCCCCGGCGGTCGCGGGGGCGGGCCCGGGCCGGCGCGCCGGGGGGCCGGCGGGGGGCCGCGCACCACGTTGGGGTGCGTGATGTTCTTGCAGAGCAGGGACTCGCGCAGCCCGGAGATCTGGCTCGCCACGGTGCCGTCGTGCGCGATGACCTTGATCGCAACCGTCCCGCTGCGCCAGCGGCCCTTGTACACGCGCCCATACGACCTGCGCCACGTCGCGGCGCTCGGGTCGGCGCCCTTTCAGGGGACGGCCTGGGACGGACAGACGTGGCAGCAGTCGTGGGGCGCATGCAGCCCTCAAGACCTGCTTGCCTGGCCTGCAAACATACAGCACAGCAATTTGTGCCTTGCAGTGCAATACAGGAACTCCAGCGACGTCTGCGCCACAGGGTCGTAAGCCGACGCACCACCAGCTGCTCCCGACACCTGCTAGCTGGCCCAAGTGACGCTCCATGTTATCAAAATGCCGTGGCAAGCACTCGGCAGGCAAGCCCTCGTGCGCGCGGCGCGAGGTCGAGCGCGCCCCGCGCCGCCCCGCGCTGCCCCGGGCCCGCACCCGCGCCCGATCAGCGGCCCGCGCTCCAGGCCGGAGAGCTCGTGCTGCGCGGAGCGCGAGCGCAGCAGCTCCGGGATGCTCTCGTACATGCTCAGCTTGGCGTCGCTCAGGTCGCCGCTGGGCAGGCGGTCGCTGCCGCGCCGCGCGCGGTCCTCCTCCGCATTGGCCGAGCCGCGCCAGCTGGGCATGCCCGATTCGCCGGAGCCAAACTTGCCGTCGCCGTCCATCGAGAAGCGGTCGCTCGCCTGCGCCAGCCGCACGCCGCCTGCCTAAGGACACCGCCAGCCGCTGCAGCCGCCTTGGGCGGGGCGCGCCCTCATGACTGGCCGACACTGCCCGGCTCTGCTGGGCTGAGAGTCGGCCGGTAGCCCGCCGCCTGCCTGAGGACGCCGAAGGACGCCGCCGGCCGCCTACGCCTGCTTGAGCAGGGGGCGCTCTCCGCCACGACTGCCAACGCTATTCGGCTCTGCTGGGCTGAGAGCCGGCAAAGCTTCTGAGCCCCAAGCCCTTTCACCCCGCAGCAGGCTGGCGTGCCCGCGAGATGCGTGCCCGTGCACAAACATCGCTGCACGTCGCACGAGCAGGTCAGCCCGAGCCGCCGGCGCGGCGCGGCTCAGGGGCACTGCCCCTCATACACCAACTCACCCAGTCAGCGACATCGCAGCCTGCCTGTGTAGCCAGGGGACGGCTAGGGTTGATGAGGATTAGGGTTGGGCTCGCGCACCGAGCGCGCAAGCTCCGCGTCTGCCGACTTCTGCGCGAGCAAGTGCCGCCGCCGGCGCCGCCGCCGGCACGCCAGCGCGCCCACGGCCGCGCCCGCCAGCACCGCGGCCGCCGCCAGGCCCGCCAGCAGGCCGTACCACCACTTGAAGCCGGCGCCGGCGGGCGCTGCGCGCGCCGCGCGCGCAGGCGCCCGCTCGAGCAGCTGTGGCGCAGCACGCGGGCGAGCGGAAGGGCGCCGCGGTGAGCGCGCTGCTCATGCAGTCAGTGGAGCGGGACGGGACACGCGCAGGGCGTACAGGCGCAAGGCATGCACAATATGGATGCGATGCAGTGGCCTGACCATGAGGTAGGGTTACGGTGCGCTGACTGCCACCACAGCGGCGCCCGTGCCAGACATACACGGCGCTCAGCACTTAGCAACCTCGGCGCGCTGCTGCACGCGTCAGCGCCAGTAGTGTGAGGCAGCTCTGCACATGCACAGGCGCAGTAGGGAGCTGCGGGTGCGCTTTGGGGCGCCGGGCGCGCGCGTGCGCCGGCACCTGCTTCGGCGACCTGCCCGTTCGCAGCCGTCAGCAGCTCCGCCGCCTGGTCCCTCACGCCCATCAGCTGCGGGGGCGCGCACGCCACCGGGCTTAGCGGGCATGGCGCGCTCGCCAACAGTGTGCTGTGCGATGCAGGTCACCCGGGTGTCTGCATTACTCGCATGCGCGCCGTGCGCCACTACGAGAAGCGCGCACAGGCGCGAGTCACACACCAGGCGCCGGCCTGCTGCCAGCGTCACACTGGACAGAGCACATCACTACATGGAAGTTGCAGAAGCTGCGCCGCCACACTAGGCAGATCACTGGCGCCGCGCGGCCGGCGCAGCACCTGCGGCGGCAGCTGGTCGAAGCCGAACGACTGCAGCATGCCCCGGACAACCGGCCCGAACAGGTACTGCACCAGCCGCCGCAGCACGCCGGCCGCCGCCGGGCCTGCAGGCAGCGGACGCGCCGCCCCGGCCAGCCCTTAGTCGCGGGACCCAGGCCAGTCTTCAGCCGCGGGGCCCCGGCCAGCCTTCAGCCATGAGGCCCCGGCCAGCCTCAGCCGCGGGGCTCCAGCTAGTTTTCAGCCACTGGGCCACGGCCAGCCTTCGGCTGTGAGCGCAGGAGCACTGTCAGGGCGGGCGAGCAGCTCTTTTATATGCAGGCATGCATTCAGATTCAGCGGTCCGACCAGCTCCCTGGTGCCAGGATGCATGTCAGGGTGCTGGCGCCCTGCAGCAGCGGCTCTTTCAGGGGGATGAGCCGGGCACGCTTGGCGAACCACGCAAGAAAACAGCATCATGAGGGGCAGAAAGCGGGGCGGAGGCCCGCATGGCCGGGCGCGCCCAGCAAGGGCGACAGCCCCGGCCCTGCCGCCGTTGCCCGCACCGCCTGGCTGCACAGCAATGGGAAGGGGCAGGGGGCCGGCGGCGCACCCATCAACGACAGGTTCTGGTCCATGATGAAGTACTCCAGGCCGAGGATGGGGTACGCGTCGGTATGGTCTGCGCGGCCCGGACAACCGGCGCTCGGCGCCCAGCATCGCACGAGCCGCCGCTGCATCACCCATTTGTCAGCTGGCCGCGCGGAGCCCGGACAGTCTGCAACACCAACGGCCGAATCCATGCGCAGGGCGTCGGCCGAGAGGCGGCTGCTGGGAGCAACCCCGCGGTGCGCCCCGCATGGTGCCGCAGCGCAGCGCCTGCCCGCGCGGGGCACTAGGCACGGGCTCCTGCCCCTGCGCCGGCAGGCAGCGGCCACGGCCACGGCGGGGCGGGCCAGGTGCGGGCGCACTGGACGCGCCGACCGCAATGCCAGCCCAGCCGTCGCCCGCGACGCTCAGGCCCGACACGCCGGCCGGCACGCCCGTGCCGAAGCGCGCCGGGTCCGGCTGCCGGAAGTTGCCCGCGACATTGGCAACCGCGACCAGCGCCAGGCCCGCGCTCTTCGCCCAGCCCAGCTCCACATACCTGCCCGGGGCGCCGTCGGTCAGCGCCGGCCTACCCCCTATCCTATCCCGCCCACCTGGCCGCCCGGCCCCGCACCGCATGCCTGCAGGCGCCCCTCAGGTCTCAACAGCGGAGCTGCGGCTGTAAGGACGGCACGGGATCCACCGCCGCCAGCGATGGGCCTGGTCTTGTCCACAGATCGCTGCCTGGTGCAGCGCTTGTGCTGCCCGCAGTATGTCCTGGAGAGGGCGCCGGCCCTACGCGGCGCCGTCCGCGCCCCCAGCCGGCCTGCCGTGCGATGCAGGCACAGCGGGCTGCCCGCGCCGCGAGCGCGTCAGGCGCGCAGGGCGCCGCGACGGGAGGGACCGCGCCCGAGTGAGTAGGGCGCCGCGCGCACGGCGCTCGCCATGCCGTCGGAGCCCTTGACGCGCGTCACGCACGCCGGGAACGCGACCAGCGTGCGGTTGCCCTGCGTCCACTCGCTGGCGAAGCTGAGGTAGCTAGTGAACAGGCTGGTGGTGCCGCTGCTGTCCACGCGGCCCACCGCGCGGATGTCCTGCGCCGGCAGGCTGCGCGCGCGGGACAGGGTTGTGAATAAGGGTCCCTGACCGGCACACGCCTGCTCCAGCGAGCGGGGGCTGCTCGGGCTCAGGCACTGCGATGTGCGCCAAGGCAAAACGCGGCTTGCAATAGTGCCCGGTGCTGGCGGGCGGCACGAGCGGCGCCATGGATCGGACGGTAGCAGGTCAGGCATAGTAACAGGTTAACAACAGACTCCAATGGGAAGGCACATAAGGTCCTCGGCTTGCTGCCAGCAGCAAGGGGCCCGCCTGCTGTTGGGGTTGAGCGCCGCTATGGCGGGGTCGTTCCAGCGCGTGACTGTACACAGGTATATGTTCGCCAGAATGGCCGCGTTCAGCCTCAGGCTGCCGTTGCTGGCGCCTGCGCGGGGCGCCCTTGCAATCAGCGCCGCCCCGCAGCTGCCCGCGACCCGAGCCAAAGCGTTGCTGCACGGTTACTGCACGGTTACTGCACGGGTCACGCACAGGACGGCAGCCTGCCGTCGCGCCATGCTCATTGCAATGCGGACACATACATCATATGGAAGCCTGGGCCATCCCAGGCCTCCCACAGCCAGTGGCAGCCAGGACGCTGCACTGCCCGCACATGCAGGATGTGCAGACGCGAGGCAGACCACATGGCGCTCCCCGCCCACACTGCAACGTGTCAGGGTATTTCTGCGGGGCCAAACGGACGCACCGGGCAGGGAGGTGACGATGGCCACGCCGCTCACAGCGAAGGGTATCTGCAGGAACGGCCTGCTCCCCGCGCCCCAGAGCTCAGGTCCCAGGCACAGACTGAACACCAGCCACGCCGCTCAGCGCAAGCGAGCTGCAGGAACGACCTGCTCCATGGGCCCAAAGCACATGGCTGCAAGGCACAGCACGAGCAGAGCGAGCCGGCCAACCAGCAGCGGTCAGCGGCGGCAGGCGCGGGAAGTCAGGGCGGCGCGCCTCTGCACAGCCCCGAACTGGGCGGGCGTCAGCGGCACGTCGGACACCGCATAGTCGTATGCGTGCACGGTGAAGCTCTGGATGCCTGCGGCCGCGCGCGCACGCGCGTGAGCAGCGCTCCAGCACCCCCCATATGCGCCCAGCTCACCTGGAGAAGGGGCGGCTGCAGTGCCTGCAGAGCGCGGCGGGCGACTCCGCGGGGCTGCGCCTAGGTAACTGCGGCCCTCATGTGCACGAGGGCTGCTCTAGGGCCGCTATAGGGCGGCTCTAGGGCTGAAGGCCTGGCGGCGCCGCCCCTGCGCGGCCGCACCCTGTCCGCTGCCGACCGCGTCATACGTCAGCGCCGCCTGCGGCAGCTGCTTGGTGAAGTTGCCCAGCACCGCCGTCATCAGGCTCTGCACTGCGGTGGACCCCGAGCCCCGCACGGCCACCACGTCGCCGGCCGGCGCAGCCGCGGCCGGGCCCGGCGCCGCGGCCGGCGCCGGCGGCGCCGCCGCCTGCGCTGCCACCAAGGCCGGCTGCCATGCGCCTGCGCCGCGCGAGTCGCCCCCGTCTGTGCGGGAACCACTTTCAGACCATCTGCGCGCTGCGCAGCTCCGAACAGGCTGCCCCTCCCGCGTGCGCCCAGCGTGCTGCAAGCCTCCACGCTTGACACTGACGGGAGCGTCTGCGCCGCGTCCGCCGCTGGCCAGAGCTGCCTCGCGCCCAATGCGCATTGCAGAGACGGCATGCGCAATAGCATGCAAGCTGCGGCCTAACAGGGCGTCCTCCGCAGCTGCTCGTGAAGCAAGCAGCCGCCCGGCCAGGCCACTCACTCGCACAGCATAATTGCGGAACATAACATCGCTGTGCCAGGCAAGCACTGCTGGGCATAAGGCCCCGCTGCTCCGGCCCCGCTGCTCCGGCTCTGCGTGGGATCCAGGAGCCGCTTGCACTCACCAAACACCACAGCGACGACCAGGAATGTGGTCAGCAGCGCGCCGGAGGACACCCGCCTACATGTGTCAATATTGCTCATGAGCGCCCGCGCCCGTCCAAGTCCCTTGTTGTACCTGTCACATTGTAAGCTCCCGCCGCGCTGCAACGTCCCTGCGCAGGCGCGCGCATACCGCTGCTATAGGCCAGATGCTCCGCAAGGACCATTGCATCGGGATAACCTATGCTGCAGCCCTCTGGTTATGTGACTTTTCAGTTGGATCAGCAAGAATTCTTTGGCAGGCCGACGTGCATGTTCCACTCGGTAGCTGAAAGCTGGCTGCACACAGGCAGCCAGAGCGACAGTGTTTGCTGGCGGGCGCTTTGACCACCCATCCACTCGTGCCGTGCTGGTCTCGTATTGGAGGCAGGCTTTAGGCCTGCGCCCTGTGCTCGCGCAGGAATGCCGCGAGTCGGCCGCCTGCCGCTGCAGCTCGACTCGCCCGCCCTCCGCGCGCTGGCCGAAGCGCTTGTCACCGGTGCGCACAGCAAGCCCTGGGCGCACGGTGAACACTTCTCGCGTGCTCCTCGCACAATGTACTTGCCCCGAGCCTGGCCGCCACCTGACCGGCGCACATTTGGTTACACGGCTGTAAGTTAATCACCCGCTCATTTACTCATTCCATCACCGCAGTTGAGCACTTCCTGGTCTGCCGCGAGGACCTGTCCTCTGCAGACGCCGAGCACGCTGGCAAGAAGGAGGTAGCAGCCCCGCGTCTGCGCATCGCTCCGCTCAGGTAAAGTGTCGGACGGGCGCGCGAGCGCATGCGGTGCGGGGCCAGGCAGTGCGCGCGCTACTGGTGCACGTGCAGGCGCACCTGGCGCCGCCCGTGCTTACTGGCGGCCAGCTCCTGCAGCGGCTGGAGCACGGCGCGCGCATCCTGCCTTTCCTGTGCGGCAGGCGCGCCACCTGACACCAAGTAAGCCTTAAGCACACACACTCAGGGATGCCGCCCCTGCACCCCTTGCTGTGACGCCAGCGTCCAAAGCACGCACCGGCTTCAAGGTACGGCAGGCCTGCAAGTGCGCAGCGGCCGGCGCGCAGCCTGGATGAGCTGCTGAGGGGCGGCCTGCGCGAGGGCCAGCACACGGAGCTGGTTGGCGAGAGCGGCGCCGGCAAGACACAGGCGCGCCGCCCGGCCCGCGTCCCCGCCTGCGTGATGTCAGTGCTCGGCTCGGCTCGGAGGCCTGCCTCACAGTAGTGAGCCCACTGAGGCTGAGGCGACAGCGCCGCTGCACGACGCCCTGCAAGCCGCGGACGTCCATGCATGCCTGCGCTGCGCTCAGCCTCGGCGCGCGGCCGTCGCGCCTGCGCCCGCGGCGACGACTAGCTAGCCATATGCTGTGCGATGAACGGTCCGGCGCGCGCAGCTGTGCCTGCAGGCGGCGGTGGCGACCGCGGCGCGTGGCGAGCGCTGCGTGTACGTGGACACCGGCGCCGCGTTCCAGGCAGGCCGCGCGGTCGCGCTGTTCGGCCGCACGCCGGCCGCGGGGCGCGCGCCGGGCGGCTTCCGCGCGGCTCTGGACCGCCTGCAGGCGCGCGCGCCGCAGCAGGGTCCACGCGCTGCAGCAGGGCCCAGGTCCATAGGGTCCCAGGTTCATTGGGGCCGCCTGGGCTATGAGCTGCGCATAGAGAGGCGTTATGCCGACGCAGAGCGCCTGCAGGCGCAAGCGCTGCTTTGCCCTGCTCACCGCGCTCTGTACTCACTGTGTAGGCGCGCCTGCTGCGACCAGAGCGCCAGCGGTCCTGTTCGGATTGGCGGGGCCCGCAGGCCGGCCGCTCGCGCGAGGCGTGCGCAGTACGGGGCGGGCTGTGCGGGATTGGTGCTGCGTGTGACCAGCTGCTGAGCGTGGTGGCCGGCGCAGGTCCTGCGGCCGCACGATGTGCACGAGCTGCTGCGGCTCCTAGACGCGCTCACGGTGCACCTGCAGGCGCGGCCCGCCGTCTGAGGCATCCGAGGTACCCTAATCCTAGCCCTGCATGCTCACCAAACGTGTCATTCAGGCCGCCGACTGCCCCGCAGCAAGCCCCGCGCTCCCCCACCTCGCCCTGCCGTTGTCCACCACCAGCGGCAGTACGGCGCGTGTGCGCTCGCCACCCGGGCGGCGGCCGCACGCAACCCTGCTGGCGGCAGACCTGCCAGCGACGCTGGCGGCGGCGTGGCGGCGCACCGGGTGGCGCGCAGGGCGCCAGCCACCCGGCATTTTGTCTCGCCTGACGGGGCCGGCGGCTGCTCGGCGACAGGCCGAGGAGGCGGCCCGCGAGCGCGGCGCGCCGGGGCAGCCGCCGCGCGCGAGCCTGCTGGTGGTCGACTCGCCGGCGGCGCTGGCGGCGGGCGCGCTGGGCGGCGCGCGCGCCGGCGGCACCGGGCACGTGTTGCTGGCCTGCCTGGGCCGCGCGATGCGCGGCCTTGCGCGCCGCCACCTGCTCGCCGTGCTCAGCACCAACCACGTGGTGCGCGGTGCGCGCGCACGACCCACCGCAGCATAGGGTAGGGTAGGGTAGGGTAGGGTAGCATGCTGCGCTTGACCTGCGCGCACGCGCGCTCGGGCGCCCGCCGCGCGGCACGTGTGTGTGGCGTGGGTGTCGGCAGGCGCCGCGCGAGCGCCCAGCCCCGGCGGGCGACAGCAGCGCCTGTGGGGACTGCGCCGCTGCTTCCGCCGCAGGGGCGCCAGCGGTTGTCCAGCTAAGCTGACTGCTTCTTGGGCCCGCTGCTGCACTTAAGCGCGGTGCGATGCGATGCGTGCATATGGCACGAACTGCACACCAGCAGCCTGGACACAGGGCCTGCGCCGTGTGGGCTGGGTGCCAGGACCCCACGCGCCGATTTAGCCTCATGCCCAGCGCCTTCACAGGCTGACGCCTGCTCTGAGCGCGCGCCGCTCGCGCGACGCAGGCCCGGGCGAGGAGCCGCGGCCGGCGCTGGGCGACAGCTGGCGCAACCAGCCGCATGTGCGCGTGCACCTGGCGCGCGGCGCGGGCGCCGCGCGCAGCGCGACGCTCACTGCGTTCCGCATCGGGCCCTGCAACGGGCCGCCAGCGTGGTTTGAGCTGCTCGGGGATGGGGTCGGGTAGAGGGCGTCAGGCGGCGCTCTCCCTGCTCGACCACGGTCACGCGGGGGGGGGATGCCTGCCGCAAGGTAGAAACTCAGATTCAGTGCCCTTGCCTCCTGTCAGCCCGCTTAAACCCTGCCATTATGTCAGCAGGAGCCTTCTGGCTCAACCTGATTGTAATGTAGAAACTCGGGTGCACTGCCAGTGTGTTGTGTCGGCCTTTTTGAATTCTGCATTTTCTAGCAGGGGCCTGGGTGCCTCCGCTCATGCATGGCATACACATTGCTTTTGCAGAGTAGCTGTCAGTCTGTCTGTGTCTGATAGGCAGCATAGCATAGCATGGCCTTCACGGCTTGGAAGAGAGCACAATGCGCGCACCTGGCAGTGACCCAAGCGATAACTTTGCACTGCCTGCAGCATACATGTGCCTGTCCTGCGTACATGCCAAAGCACCTGTTGTGGCTGGTCTGTGCCTTGGGGAATGCAGGTCTGATCTGCTCCTGAGCAGGCCTGCCCATCTTGTGCATCGCCTGTAATGCTCTAGTATGTCGAACACAGTCTGACATGCGAGTCGTGGTGCGACAGAGTCATGTGCGTCTTATTTGTGACCTGTGTGTTCCACACATGTGCAGTTCATGCAATGGTCTATAGCTCGCTGCGTACATGTAACAGCACAGGCCAGGCACTTGCTGCAGGGTTACAGTCACTCTACGTCAATGGCCCGGGACAGCTTCTGCAAGCGGTTGAGCAGCAGGTCGCCCTGCTTCAGCGTCGCCTGGTACTGCGCATTCTTCGCATCCGGGCGGTTCGTTTCAATCACACCAGCCACCTGCACACTCACCCCGCTCGTCAACGCCCCCGCCTGTGACTCCTCAAGGACGTACGCAGTGGCCACTCGGTGCGCAGACTGGAGCACAGCAATCTCACAGCGACCGCGCAGTCACAGCGACCATGCAGGGAGCCGGCGCGGGGAGCACGCGCATTGTCAATCTTTGCAAGCACCCGCACAGCAGGCATGCAGGGCGCCGGCGCGGGGGCCGCGCGCCTTGTCGATCTTGGCGGACACGCGCCCGGCCACGATGAACTCGGCCAGCTCCGCGTCCATGAAGGCGGGCGAGACGCCGAACGCTTGCGCCATGGACTCCAGCGTCACGCTCTTGTATGCCTCTAGGAACTGCCGCGCGCCAGCCGGCGCTGTCAGCAACAGGCAACCAGCACTGTCAGCAGCGCGCACCACTACGGTGACGACTCTCGCTTGCTGTGGTGCTGCCGTGGCGCGCGCCTGCATGCACCGGATCAGCTGTGCATGAGATAGCAATGCTTACAACTCTCGCTTGCTCTTGTGCGTATGTGCAGCGCGCGCCTGCGCGCACGCCATCAGCCATGCACGAGACAGCAGCCGTATGACCAAGCAAACCGCAGAGCCAGGTGCTGCCCGGCTCCCACAAAGCGGCGTGAGGGCGGCGCGCGCGCCTGGGTGTACGCGACCGCGCGGACCTCGCGCACGTAGTACCGGAAATGCGGCGCGAGCAGCCGGTCCGCGCGCAGCCGGTCCATCAGCGCCGCGAACGCCTGCGCGCCGGCGCCGCGATGATGCTGTGGTGCACGGCATCCCATGGCAACCCAGGAGCCCTCAAACGGCAACGGGAGCGAGCAGAGCCGCCGCGCAGGGCCGGGGCCGCGCGCCCGGAACAGCGTCTTGTAGTCGCACGCGTACAGCGCGGCCAGGAAGGGCGCCAGGTGCGGGATGGCGTCGATGACGGTCAGGATCTCGGGCGCGTCCACCACGCGCGCCTTGAGCTCCGTGCGCGGCAGCGTCGCGACCGCCGTCACCACCGTGTAGAAGATGCAGTCCTCGTAGCTGAACAGCTCCGTGCTGCGCGCGCGCGGCGCGGCGGCGTCGCTGCCAGTGGTGTGTTATGACGCTTCAGTCTGTGCACAGCAGCGCCGCTGCTGCCATGGCAGCATCGCCACTGCCTCTTATTATGAAGCACAGCGCACTCCTGTGACTCTGTGCACAGCTTTCAGCACAGCTGCTGCACGGGACCGCATGTGTTCAGTAGCGGGACCACACAATCATCGAGGTTGTCAGCTAAAGGCGCCGCGAGCACCTCAGAATCAGGAGCGTCACCATGTGGCACGCCGTCCCGGTGACATTCGCGCGAGGTGGCCATCATTGAAGGGAGTAAGCGCACGCCGGCGGGGGGCGCACGAGGTGAACGTGGCGATGGAGTCCAGAAGCAGCGCGGCCGCGCGCGCCAGGTCGCGCGTGGCCAGCAGGAACACGGCCTCATACACGCGCAGCCGGTTCTTGCGCTCCCAGTCGCCGCCGCCCGCGCACAGCTCCTCCGCATGCTTCAGGCCCTGCTTCACCGCCTGCGCGCGCAGGCACAGCTCTCAGAGCGGGCTGGGCGGCCTGCAGGGCGTAGCGCCGCGCCGACGCTATGACCCGCTCGCAGCGGTCATGGGCGGCATGGCAGCGAGCTGCCTGCGTCCTCGGCTGCAGAAGCTGGGCCGGCGGCTGGCGGCCCGACCACGCTCACCTCATATTCGCACACATGCAAAACGGGACACAGCCTTTTCGCCTTATGCAGGCTGCAGAACCGCGCCTGCCAGTCGCCGGCCGCCATGTCCAAGCGCAGCAGGCTGAAGGCGAGGTCCATCTTCTGGCCAATGCCCGCCGTTTTGGCCTCGGCGACCGCGAACGCCTCGCGCGCCGCCGCCCGGTCGCCTGCCGCCGCGGGCGCGCCCCGGGTTAAGTCCGCACAGCCATCGGCACTGGCCCATGTGCCAGGGGCACAGGTGCGGCCGGCAGGCGAGGCGCCCGCACGACCGCCGGCTCGCGCGCCCCGCCATGCCGCGGCTTTGGCGTGGCACCAGAAAAAGGAAACTGTGCGCGGATCAGGTTGGCGAGTCAGAAGCAGCCGGCTGTGTGAGGCAGCCTCGGCACTCGCGCGTGATCAGCCTGGGACCTGGTGACCAAGGCGGCGCGGTTCGCGCGGCCAGTCTGCGGCTGCCGGCCCCGCAGGCGCACCGATGCGGCACAGGTGCTCCGCCTTGGCGGCCAGCGCGTCGCGGACCTCCACGTCGCCCAGGTTCTCCTGCGCGTCCTTCACGCGCTCGTCCAGCGCGGCCAGGCCGGCGTCGCTCGCGGCCCGCATTGCCTCCAGCCGCCCCGCGTCCGGCTCCCAGCCCAGCTCCGCGCACGCCTCCTCGTACAGCACCACCGCCTCTGCGCGCGCCGGGAAGGGATCGCTCAGCGCAGCTGGCGCAGGCTGCGGGATCTCCCTGTAAGCTCGGGCAGCTCACCTCGTACAGCACTGTCCGAACTGCAGAAGGCACGAAAAGCGTTTGCACAGCGCAGCAGGCACCAGCTGCTGCTCTGTTTGCGCGAGGCTGTGCAGAGCCGCCTGTGCGACGTCAGCGAGGGAGGGCGTGAGGCAGACGGCTCGCCTTTTGCGAAAATGATGTCCAGGATCTCCTGCTGCAGCTTCGCCTTCTCTTTGAGCGACAGGCCTTCGGCGCCATACAAGAACCGCTGCGCACGGCAGGCAGCGTCGATCGCCGATGTGTTGTTGTGCAAGTCGCCAGTACAGCTCACACTGAAGGATGCAACAAGCAACAGAGCCAAACACGAAGCGGCTGCGCACCTTGTGTGCCAGCACAAGCTTGAAGTCCTGCTCCGGGGTGGGGTCGCCGGACACGCCGGCATCGCCCATGCTCGGCGCACGGCAACACGGCTGTATGCGCGGATACACAGCGCCGGCACTTAAAACAAGTTACTCACGCGCTGGTGAGAGAATATGGTGTGCACAGTCTCTACTTGCGCACTTGAGTGTTTTTCAATTACTTGAGAGCGTTGAACTGGGGAGTAAAGTAACAGACTGTAACAGCTCAGGGCGAGTCGGCTACTACTAAAGCGGCTCTTTGGGAGGCTCTGCTCAAAAGCCCTGCTGGCTGGCAGGGTTGGCCTTGTGCTCCGAAATGCTTCCAAGATGGACTGTTGATTGAGCGTGATAACAGCAGTCTTGGCCCAGCGAAAAGCGCTTTTAAGAGTGTACGGCAGGACGCAGCACTGCAAGGAGTGAAATTTTTTTCCTCAAGTATGGTACGGCTGGATGAGCTAACTTTTAGCAACAGCACGCTGCATGCGTTGCCGGTAGAGGCAGACAAAGGCCGTAGCCACACGCCGCACCAAGTGCGCGGGTGCGTTTTTTCGGTGTGCACGCCCACGCCGCTGCGCCAGCCAACGCTGGTCGCGGCCTCTCAGGCGGCACTGAGCCTGCTTGGCCTGGATGCCGAAGAGGTGCGAGAAATTTCTAAAGTTATGTATATAATGCGCTTGACTACTCATAATCAAAAGCATTTGCTTATGCCACTTACATGCTGCCCCTGGCGCAGGCGCAGCGGGACGAGTTTGTGCAGGTCATGGCCGGCAACAGAGTGCTGCTAGGGATGGAGCCTGCCGCACACTGTGAGTCGCAGTAAAAAGGCTTACATTCGTGTTTGCCACTGCAAGCAGGACCGGTTCACGCCGTGCTTGAGCCTGTGTGAGCGCTTACGTCTGTAGCCAAACGTATCTTGCACCTGAAACGCGCTGCTGTCCAGGCCTTCCGCTCTGTTGCTGTGTCGCTGCGTCGCTTTTCTACACTCTTGTTCATAGCAGCCTAAAGCATATTGTGGCGTACGCAGGCTACTGCGGCTATCAGTTCGGTTCCTTTGCAGGACAGCTTGGGGACGGTGCTGCAATCCTGTTGGGCGAGGCGCGTTCCCTGTGCTGTGAGTTCTTGAGCTGTGATGACAGAGCCCAAACCTGTGTCGCAGGCCAGCTGAGGGTGCTGTGACCGTCAGTGTGCTGGGAGTCTGCAGCAGCTGACGTGTGAGTGTTCAGGTGCGGCCGGCGAGCGGCGGTGCGCCGTGGGAGCTGCAGCTCAAGGGCGCAGGTCTCACGCCCTACAGCCGCTCTGCTGACGGGCGCAAGGCGCGGCCCAGCTGCTCTGTGTGTCTACAGCGCCGCACGCTGCTTCACGTGCAACCTGGCTGTGTCCGCTTACACGCAATGAGCAGCGCTTGGATGGTTGCACTTGCCCTGTACTCTGCTGGTGGACGGGTCCCAGCAGTTTGCAGAGCTGCCCCTCGCCCAACAGACCCTGCCGTGCATCTGTCACACCAGAATGTGTGTGGGCATGCGTCAGCATGCACCTGGTAGCGCTCTGACTCATAGCCGCGCAGGTGCTGCGCTCCTCGATTCGCGAGTTCCTGGCGTCTGAGGCGCTGTTTCATCTGGTGAGGCCTGCACACAATCTTGTGTGAGTCACAAGCTGGCACTTGCATGGCGCGGGTGCCTCCTTGCACCCCTCGCATGCTGCGCATCGCTGCCGTATCACATGCAGTGTGCGTAGCGGTGTTGTGTCCTTCCGTGAGCACTCCCAGGCGTGCAAGAGCTGCTGCATGCGAGGATGCGGTGGGGAGCGGCTGATGCATGCATTGCATGACCTACCCCAGCATGCTGCGCCTGACCCGGACCTTGGCCCGTGCCCTGCAGGGCGTGCCGACCACGCGCGCGGGTAGCGTGGTCACCAGCGAGGACCGCGTGGTGCGCGACCTGCTGTACACGGGCAACCCGGTGCGCGAGCGCTGCTCGATCGTGTCGCGCATCGCGCCCAGCTTCCTGCGCTTTGGCTCCTTCGAGATCTTCAAGCCGGTGGACCCGACGACGGGTGCGGGCCGTCGCTGCCACCATATGCCTGGCGCTGTTCATTGACGCTCTTTCCCCTTATGACAGTACAGACTGCGACCCTCACTGTCAGGCATGCTGATAGCCAGAGCGCAAGTGTTCCAATGTGTGATGTGTCTGCGCATCTCCTAATGGCATGCTATGTTCTTCATGGGATTTTTACTTCGAGTTCAGCACGCTTCGCAGCATCCCTACAAACGCTATGCTCTGCTGCACTGCACGTTGGCGGTGGCCGGGCGTAGGCCGCGCTGGCCCTTCACAGGGACTGGAGGCCGAGCTGCTGCCGCGCATGCTCGACCACACCATCCGCACGTACTTCCCGGACATCTGGCGCGCGCACCTGGGCGACACACTGCAGGCTCGCCACCACTCGCAGCCGTGCCTGATCTGCGAATGCAATGCTTGCGGTGGCCACACCAGATCGGCTTAGGGCTTGCGGCCTGCGCAACGTGCCTACTGTGAGTGCGTCTGTTGCCGGCCTCCAAGCGTGGCAATGTTATGCAGCAGGACTACAGCATGTGCGCGCCCTGCCACGTCCCCGTTCATGCTTAATGGGCGGCGCCTGCATTTTGGTGCGGGTCTCATGGTCGCGAGACAGTGCTTGCATGCTGCGCCATGCGCGCGTCGCCTGCATTCATGTGCGTGACCCATGGTCGCGAGGCAGTGGCTGCATGCTGCGCGTTGCGCGGCAGGCCGCCAAGGACAAGGAGGACCTGTACCTGGAGTTCTTCCGCGAAGTGGTGCGCCGCACGGCGGCGCTGGTGGCCGCCTGGCAGTGCGTGGGCTTCTGCCACGGCGCGCGCCCGCCCGCGGCCAGCCGCGCGTCGAACCGTGCAGGATTGCTGCATGCAAATGCCATGCTGTCTGCGGCGCCCGCGCCTGTATATGTAAGCTTTCGTGCATGGTGGCTGGCGGCCAGGTGATGGCGCGGGGGCGCAGGCGTGCTGAACACCGACAATATGAGCATACTGGGCCTCACGCTGGATTATGGGCCGTATGGTTTCATGGACACGTGCGCACCTGGCTGCTGTAGCCTCCACAAACCACTGCAGGAGGCGTATCCATTTTGCTTGAACACATTGGCGGGGTGCCATATCAAGACAATACCACTATGGACGGTAATATGTACCACAAATGTGTGCTGAGCTGCTTTCATGTCTGGTTGTCACATGCGTTCATCTGTTGCTAGCCCTGGGACCTGTCGCCTCCTCCTGTAGGCCTTGGAGCAGCTATATAGGCTCAGGAGTGGCTGCACGGCGAGCGCCGGCCTGCCAGCATCTTGCGCACACCCCCCTTACCCTTACAGCCCCTGCTGTCGCCGCCGCCAGGTTCGACCGCGGCTACGTCTGCAACCACTCGGACGACTCTGGGCGGTACTCCTACGCGGCGCAGCCGGGCGTGTGCCGCTGGAACTGCGAGAAGCTGGCCGAGGCGCTTGCGCCCGTCCTGCCGGTTGGCCGCGCTCGCGCCGAGCTGGACACATTTGACCGCGAGTACGACAGGTGTGGCGCCATGGCTAGGCTGCTGGTTGGTTGGAGCATACAGCATACAAGTGCTGCCTGGCAGATAGGGATGGGGTCTATGGTGGTGCTCCTGGGCTAGCACTATGCCATGGATTAGAAAGAAAGGTACAGGTCTGTGGCGTCCAGGGAATTTTGTGTACAGGGAGAGTAGGAGCCGACAGGTGGTGCGTGTGGACCGGCCCAGCGCTCGTGGCGTGGCTGCACGTCCAGACCATTCATTCGTCCGGTGCCCTCAGTGAAGTGGCTTGTGCGAGCAGCCGGCGCAGTGCACGCGCTTGCCCATGTCGAGGTCTCTGCTAATTACGCGCCGGCCTCGCTCCGCCGATGCAGGCAAGGTGCTGTGCGCGTCCTCTTGCTTTGAGGGCCGGCCCGGGCGGCGGCGCAGGTGCTACCAGGCGACCATGCGGCGCAAGCTGGGCCTGCTGGCGGTGGACGGCGGTGCGGACGACCAGGCGCTGGCGGAGGACCTGCTGCAGGCGCGCCGCAGCCTGCGGCGGCTGCCAGGCCTGGTGCTGGCGCCTGGTGCACGCGTGCTGGACCGCGAGCCTGAGAGATGGCAGCGTTGACGGCTGCGGGCTCTTGCGACGTATCCAGGCCTGCCTGCGCAGGCCGGCGCGCCTCTGGATGAGGCCGCCGGTGGCCAGTGTCGCGCTGCCCATCGCGCGCGGTACGAGCCCTGACTGGTGTAGGGTTAGGGCCGCAGGTAATGCAGGACACAGGCGCCGACTTCACCAGCACCTTCCGCCGCCTGGCGGACGTGCCGCTGCCGCCGGCCGAGGCCGCCGCCAGCCGGCCGGCGCCGGCGCCCGCGGCTCACGGCGGCGCCGCTGCGCCGCTGGCAACCGGCGCCGCCAGCAACGGCGACAGCAGCAATGGCCGCAGCAGCAATGGCGGCGTCGGCGCGGAGGAAGCCGGACCGGCCGGCGCAGGTGCTGCACCGCTCTGCGAGCCGATCGTGCGGGAGCGGTTCACAGGCAGGCAGCACCGTGCGTGGTTGGGCGGAGCGCCTACGCATGCTCTGGTTGCATTGCATGTCTGGGGCCTGTCACGCTGGCAGCCATGCAGGGGTCATGCGTGTGGTGGGTGGTGTGCGCGGGATGGCCTGGAAGGCGCGCCAGCCCCTGCCTGGCGGCACGCGCGAGCTTGCAGCCGCCATGCCGGGTCGCGTGCCGCAGGCGTCGGCGGCTGCGGCGCCCGCTGCATGCGGCTACCTCAGCTACATTCGGCTATGGTCTACAGATTTCTCCAGAGACACCGCGCCCCGTTGAGCGGGTGCTGGCCCTGCGCAGCAGGCGGCCACGGGCCCGGCGCGGACGGCACGGGCGCGTTCATGGAGGCCACGCTGGCGGCGCTGGCGGCGCCGCAGGAGCTGGCGGCCGCGGCGGCGCCGCGCATGCCCGCGCACACGCTGCGCATCCTGGCGCAGGTCGCCTCGCATGACCCGCTGCTGCTCATGGCGCTCGGCACCACCAAGGAGGCGCGCGCGCGCGCCATGCGGCCTGCCCCTGCTTCCCTCGCGGCGAGCCCTGGCGCCCACCATGCAGTCCCGTCAGGGAGGGCTGACGCGCCCCTGCCTGTGCAGCCCGTGCTGCTGTCCGCCCCATCATTTGCCCCTGTCACCACGCAGCTAGCCGCAAAGCAGCCCGTCCTGAGCTCATTTTGTCACCCGCCGACACGCACTCCCCAAGCGTCCGCTGTTCAGGCTGCTGGCACGGCTTTGGCCGAGACAGGAGGGTTCCTGCGTGCTGCAGACACGAGTGTTCGCCAGCGCACCACGGGTGAAATGGAGGGCTGCTGCGCAGGCGGTGGCCGCGGACCTCGCGCGCCTGGAGCGTGCTGACGCGCTGAAGGGGCAGGGCGCGGCGGCCAAGGCGGCTACGGACCGCAGCGCATGGGCCGCCTGGCTGGCGCGCTACGCCGCGCGGCTGCGCGTGGAGGCCGCGGCCGGCGCGGACGGCGCGGCGCGCATTGCGTCCATGAACGCCGTCAACCCGCGCTATGTGCTGCGCAACTGGTACGGCTTGCGGCTTTGCAGTGGGGGTGGTGGGCAGAGAGCAGGCTGCGCCGGCCCAGTGCTAGGGTGTGTTTGCTGTGTGCACAAGGCAGAAAGTGGCACTCGCTCGCAGACCTGTTTGTCTAGCCAGGGGGCTGGTTGCGCGGCTGGCGACGTGCATCAGACAGCAGAGGCATGCAGCGACTGCATAGCACTGTGCGCTGACAGCTGTGCCGTGCAGCGCTGAGCGCTCACCTGTGCGCTGCGGCCGGCGCCAGGATAGCGCAGGCGGCGATCGAGAGAGCGGAGAAGGGCGACTATAGTGAGGCGCGGCCCGCTTCGCATATCTCTATCCTTGCTGCACATCCGCTAGACAGCATTGCCCAGCCTTGTTTTTGAGCCTTGACAAGTCATGCGGAATCTTGTCCTCAGCCCGCTAGGTCATCAAGCCTGCTGGAAGGCACACGGACTGTGTGTGGAAGAGCGCATGCGAGTGGACGGGCGTCGCAGTAGTATACAACATTTGGCCGCACGGCAACGTCAGGACACTGTGGTCAGCGCATGTTGGGAGCGCGGCAGACCTTGCAGCAGGGGGCGCGGCCACGCGCAGGTGCGCCGTGTGCTGCGCCTGCTGGAGCGCCCATTCGACGACGATGCAGCAGAGCGGCTCGCCGCGGAGGAGGCCGAGGCTGCGGCCGCAGCGGGCGGCGCCGCATGCGTCCGCCTGCCCACCTACGACGGCCCCGTGCCCGGCCAGTACAAGGCCCTGTGTGTGTCGTGCTCTTCATGAATGGGTTTACAGTGGGACGTGCTTCTGAACGGGCTGCAGCTCCCCAACGCTTACAAGGCGCTGTTGTGCATCAGCTGTGTGCGCTGGCTGCCAGTTGCAGTTGGTGATCGGCCAAGTTGGGCAGCTGTGCAATGCGTGTTCCGACAGCTGTGAGCTGATGTGGGTTTTGTGTGCTGTGGCCAACGTCTTTGGCTCGCTGAAAATAGTATTTGGGAGCATGCGCAAGGGTGACAAGGTCTGCAGCAACCTTTGTTGTCTGAAGATCTCTCTGTCAGGCAGCTGTTGTAGGCAAGCGACGCTGTCTTTGCACCAGCATCCATTTCGATGGGCGTCGTGCGCTCATGTAGGCTTCCTATTAATAAGTTGTTCACTTGCAATCCTAATAGCTTATTTACACTCAAAAATTGTGCGCATGCATCTGAGTCGTACATGCCTCCAGCCTGGAGCTGTCAAGTATCAAGCAGATAGAGGAGTTGAGTAGAGAGTTGAGGGTTAAGTAGGACCCTGATAGGCTGAAGTGTTTAGCCTATCAATGGTCGATTTGAATGTCCAAGTTAGACTGCAGACCGAACCAGCTCCCTCAAACTCCTTGCACCTTAGAGTTGAGAACATTAACGTTTGCACAATGTTCTCAGCTGCAGTTGGGCTCTCTATGTGTGCCCCAGAAGAAAGGAAGCGGGTTAACGAGCAGCCGGACCTTAGTGTCGCAGAGGCAGAGGCCATGATGCGCCGCTTTGGCAGACGTGCCAGTCTTGCCAACTGCGAGAGTGTGAATCAGGTGTGTTGCGTTGTGCTGCACATCCAGTGCGCGATAGTTGATGCCACTCACCTGTTACCACCGCACGATGGCAGACAGGCAAGTGCCTCTCTGCCACCGCGCTTGCGATCGGCATGCATGCACGCTGGGTTGGCTTACCCCGGGTGGGCGTGGACGCACCGCGCACCTTAGCGAGCAGCCACAGCCACTTTGCACACGACAGTGACCACCCAGCAGCTCTGCAAGCAAGCCACAGCCTGTGCACCCACTATTGAGTGCCCCGCCAGGCGCTGAACGCGCTGGCAGAGGCGCGCGCCGAGCTGCTCAACAGCGCCGAGGTGCTGGCGCTGCTGGTCACGCTGCGGAAGCTGTTCCACCGGAGCGCGGCTGCTGAGCGCGCCCCAGACGTGCCGCCGCCTGACCGCCCGCGCTGCTGCTGTGCGTGGGGTGCATAAGGCTGCGAGCTGCGCATGTGCTGATTGTCTACCTCCCCGACAAGCACAGCCACAGCACTGTAGCTAGCAGACGCGTGTCCTCCCTAGGACTTGCTTTACAGTTGGTCAGTGCCATTTGACAAGCAGCGGCCCACAAGCTCGGAGCGCCCTCCTCCACTGGCGCGCTGGACGCAACCTATACGTTGGGTGGCTGCATGCGGAGACAGGATGGATGCTAAGGAGGCAGAGACGCGAGCCGTGGCATGCTCTGGCCTGCAGGAGCGCGTGGTGTTCTACTGGGGCGGCCCGATGCTCTGGGACGGCGTGTTTGCCGCGTCGCGCCAAGCCGCTGACAAGCGGCAGAAGGCGGACTTCCTGCGCTTTGGCGCGCTGCAGCTGCTGCGGCCGTCGCTGGCGGAGATCACCGCGCGGCTGACGCTCCTGCGCACCGCAAAACTCGGCGACCGGCACCACAACAACCGGTGCGTGTGCTCCTGGCTGCCACACGACATGGCTGTCGCACCTCTGCATGTGACCACGGTCACGTTACCACATTCCGTGTTCGGTGAACCTCCTGACGTTGTGGGCATGGCTGCGTGCAGATACTTCATGCTCGAGAACGCCCTGTACGTCCTTGTGCGGGCCCCCCTTCGCTGGCCCGGCTCGCCCGAACATGCAAGCGCGCTGCCCGCGGCGCTGACACCGCCCCGCGCGCCCGCAGAAGTTCCTCGGCCGCGCCGCGCCGTGCGGCGCCGCCGACGTCATCGCCGCGAGCGCGGACGCCGTCGCAGAGTTCATCGTGCTCCTGATAAACGTGCTGTGCGAGTCAGGTGACGCGCGCTGCCAATGCTTACATAGCAACGGTGGTATAGGCTGCACGCCGTCCCCGCTGATGCGCATGCGCGCCGCAGATTACCCGTGGCCGCCCTCGGTGAGCGCCGCGTCCGCGGGCGACCAGTGCATGGTCAACGTGTACCAGCTCGCGCGCTCCTGCCAGGCCTGCCAGCCGCTGCTGGTGCGCCCTAACCCTACCCTGCGCGCGCCCTGGGATGCGGCGTGCAGGCGCACAGCGGCCCCGGGTGACGAGCGCGCAGACTGCCGCCCCCTGTCACACTTTCAGGGACTGCTCCCGCGGCGCGCGCTGATGAGAACCTCGCCGCGCTGAGCCGCACCGCCTCAGCCGCACTGCCCGCCCTGCCTGCCATGCCCGCGTTGTCGGGGGTCAGCCGAGAACCCGGCAGCAGCCTCGGCATGGCACGGGCGCGACACCGCCTGCCGAGCACTGCAGGTGGCGCTGGTGCGCGCGCGCGTGCTCACCGCGATCGCGCGCATCAGCATGAGCTCGCACGTGGCCGCGGCGCGCCGCACCGGCGCCGTGAAGCCCGGGCGGCCCTTCCAGCCCGCGTGCGAGCGGGCCGGCGTGTCGGAGCTGCCGGCCGACGCGCTGGCCGCGGCTGTTTTCCACTGCTTTGCGGCCGCGCTGCCGGAGGCGCGGTGCCCCCCTGCGGCTGACGGGCCTGCGGCGGCCTACGGCGGCCTGCAGCCCCAGGCCTGCTGGGGCGTGTGTGCAAACGCACAGTCTGGGCAGGCCAGGCCGCGCGGGGTCTTAATGGCTGCCAGGGCGCTTGGTGCAGAGGCGGGCACGCCCTGACAAGAGATGCATGTGCTTGTCGGGTCTCTAGGCTTTCTGCTGCACCCGGTCCAGGGCTCGGCCGCGGACACGCTGCGCGGCGCGCCAGGTGGGCGAGGCCTGGGAGGCGGTCAGCGGCTACCCGCGCGAGATGGCGCTGACGGCGGCGTCGACGCGCGCGGCGGCGGGCGTGTTTGCGGGGCTCGCGCCGGGCGCGATGTGGCCGCGGCTCGCCCTGGTCGTTGCGCGCCTGGACGCCCAGCAGCCCCCTGCGCCCGGCAAGCCGCCGAGCCTGGAGTGCATCCGCTTGGCCCTGCCCCAGATCGGCTGCGCGTACGCCGGGTACGCGGCCCAGGTTGCTGCTGCGGACCCTAGCCCTCGTGCTCGCCCCGCGCATGCACCGCGCTGGGTCGACACCGCGATGCTGCCGGCGCGCGCGCGCAGGTGCGGGCGCCTGGCCGGCGACAGCGAGCTGGGGCTGCGGATGATGGAGTGCAGCGGCTGCCTGAGCGCGCGGTACTGCGACGCCAGTTGCCAGCTGGCGGCGTGGCCGGGCCACCGGGCCGCCTGCAAGGCGGCGCGCGCCGCGCGGCCGCGCTGACGGGCGGGCGCTTCCCTGCGGCGGCTTCGCGTGTTTAGCAGGCGTGGCGGCCTAGCGCCCTGCGTACGCTGCCTACCACTCCTGGGTGCAGGGGTGGAAGCGCACATAAAGTGCGGCCTTGCAGGCAAAGCCGCCGTAGGAAGTGCACCACGCTCTCCAGCATGTGTGCGAATTGCGCGTGTACATCTGCTGACTCGGAAGTCTGTTGCACACGGTGCGTTGCGCAGCAGACGGCCTCGCACATCCACCAAATTCAGTTAACCCATTTCAACAGACACACGAGGGTCCGCAACTGCACTTACACAAGCACGTGTGACAAGCACCATGCATGCATCATGCCCTCCATCCTGTGCGCCTTGCATGTTTGCGGCCGCTGCCCAAGATTTCGTAAGAATGCTGCCATCTAATAGCCGTCTGCCTGTTCATCATCATGGAAGAAGGATGATGGAAAGGATTCATTGGAACGCCGAGCATTAGTAACGCCCAAACAACCCTGCTCACCCTAGCAGGTCCATCGTAGGCTTACAAGATCGACAGCTGCCTAGAGCACGGGATCGGCTACGTGATCTTTGCTGCAGGACGGGGTGCATCTACTGTGTGCAGGACCTTGGCGCAGCTATTGCAGGCATGTTTGCTAGACACAAACGGTAAATGGACGATGCGCTTGATCAGCTGGTGCGCCCATCGCCAACTGGACAGGGACACGCTGCTTGCTTGCTATATTACTCGCATAAGTTGCTTGTGTGACGCTGCGCAGGACCTTGCATTGCTTGATGCCCTGGAGGAGCAGCACCGCGCAAGCAAGCGCGGAGGCAACGCGCATGATCCCCCTGCAAACCAGCGGCCTAGTGCACAGCCGTGCACTGGCAGCGCGCAGCCGTGTGTGGTGCAGGCACGCTGCGCTCCTGCATGGCCCGCGCAGCAGGCGCAGCCGCTCACGCAGCTGTGGCCGCAGCCCGCCCGCTGGCAAGGCCAGGAGGCTGCGCAGCACAGCAGGCAGCCCAGCAGCGCCTGTGCGGCTGGCACGTTCAACGGGCCCAGGTGGGCGGGCGGCGCCGCTGCGCCGGGCCGCTCCAGCGTGCACAGCGCGCTGGGCCGACCACTGGGCAGTCAGGCCCACACGGCAGGCGCGGCGCCGGCAGGCTTCACCAGCGCTGCCGAGGCTTGGCAGCTTCAGACGGCGACGGGCGCTGCACTGCCGGCTGCGGAGCCTACCGCGCAAGCGGCTGCGGACGCGGCTGAGGAGCCGCACGCGGGCCTGACAGGCAGGATGGCGGTGGGCGAGGCGGGGCGGAACGACGCCGCGCGTGGCGGCAGCTCTGCGGGACCAGGCCAGGCGTCAGGGCCCGCGGCCGAGCGGCCGCTGCCGGGCGGCCACTCCTGGCGGCCGGGCTGCACCAGGCCGGTGCCGGGGCCCGCACACCCTGTCAGGGCGCCCGGGGCCGCGCGGCAGACCAACCTGCTGCAGGGCGGCCGCGCGGACGGCGCCATCTCAGCGACGCACGGGGCCCGCGCGCCCGCATGGGGCGCCCAGGACGGCCCCACAGACGCGCCTGCCGCCAGCCCTGCCGCAGACGCTGGCGGTCCGCTTGCAGCCGGCCACGGCGTGGTCGACCTGACCGGGGACGAGGCCGGCGAGGCGACGGGCGCTGGCGCCGCGCATGCCGCCGCCCGGGGGCCCTCGCAGGGCGCCGGCTCGGAGGCGGAGGGCGAGGCGGAGGCGGGGGAGCCTGGGGGCGGCGCGGCGGGGCCGCTTGTGGAGTGCGCGACCGCCACGCCCGGCATCCGCGTGCACAGGCGCGCTGCGCGCACTGCCGCCCACGCCTCACCTGCCGGAGCGTGCCAGGCACGCCGACCCTGTCGGGCATGGCAGCAGGACGGTCGTAGATTGCGCTCTTGGGAAGTGTTGCGGGGCAAACGCCGCACAGGTCTGCAGACGCCGCTCAGCCGGGCGCCCACGTGTGCGCTTTGCTAAACATCGCGAACGTCCCACTCATGTGTGACGAATTTGCGTCTCCTGAGCCACGTTCAGCAGCAACTTGAGCGCAGCAGCACGGCCTGCAGCGCGCGGGCCCCAGAGCGCGCCCCGTGCGCGCGCGCGCAGGTTTGCCGCCAAGACGTGGGTGTACCCCGCGGGCGTGAGCGAGCGCGCGTACCAGCTGTCCATCATCCGCACCGCGCTGCTCAACAACACGCTGGTCTGCCTGCCGACCGGCCTGGGCAAGACGCTCATCGCGGCCGTCGTCATGCACAACTTTTCGCGCTGGTTCCCTGAGGCGCGCCCCCGGCGCAGCCGGGGACGCCCGCCGTTCACAGCGAGCCGCTGGGGGTGGCCTGTTGCTGTGGGCGCACGCCGCCAGTTGGGCCGCACGACATGTCACCGCCTTGCAACTTGTTCACAGCTTGAAACTACGTGAAATGAGGGTGCATCACATGGGCTTGCCTCGACAGGTGCTGCACGACCCAGGCCGGCTTCAACTGCTCCTATGCGCCCACGCTAGCATCAGTCAGATGGACAAGTGCTGCAGCGGGGGGCGCTGGGCCGCGCAGGGCAAGGTGGTGTTCGTGGCGCCCACGCGGCCGCTGGTCGCGCAGCAGATCGACGCCTGCTACCGCTTCATGGGCGTGCCCAAGGTGCCCCCGCGCACGCTTTGTGTTGGCCGCCGTTCGAGAGCAGTTGCAGGGGTTGCTCAGCATTATGTAAGCATTGCTGCCGCCAGCAGAAGAGGCCGCAGAGAGGGCGACAGGCAGGCGGCTGGCCACCGTGGCCATGCAGCGGCGTTAGGCTGCACGCAAGGCAGGCCCGCTGCGCGCCTCCGACCAGGCACACCGCGTTGCTGCCTGTGAGTACGTCGTCGGGCGTCAACCTGGCTGCGTCACGCAACAGACCTGTGCTGGCACGCAGGCGGCGCTGGCGGCGCCGTCCCGCAGCACAGGCGCACTCTATCTTTATCCAGAGACACAGGGACAGAGGCCATCCTGGCTGCATTGCGCCACAGACCTGTGCTGTTGCGCAGGCGGCGCTCGCGGAGCTCACCGGCAGCACCAAGCAGGAGGACCGGCAGGGCGTCTGGGGCCGGCCGCACGTCAAGATGGTCTTCATGACGCCGCAGACGTTCAAGAACGATGTGTGCGTCGGTGCGCGGCCCGCGGCCCGTCCGGCGCCGCGCTGCATCTGGCAGCAGCGTCAACAGGGCCTTGGCCGCCGTGCGTGTACCCGACACACATGCGAGGGCGCCGGGCAGCAGCCCTGCACATGCCCGCTCGCCTTGCGGATGGCCGCCATCAAGTGCGCCCTCGACGCGGTAGCCAGGCAGGCGGTCAGTCTGTGTGGACAGGTCTGGCTGCAAGGACGCGGCCTGAGCATGCTTGAAAGCAAACCGTCAAATAGATAGCATGCGCCAGGCTAGGTTACCCTACCCTACCCTACCCTACCCTACCCTATGCCGTTCGTACTGCAGCCGCGCGCCATCGACCAGAGCTCGGCCCGGCGGCAGGCATCTGCCCGTACGAGCTGGTGACGTGCGTGGTCGTCGACGAGTGCCACCGCGCGACCGGCAAGGCCGACATCGTGGCGGCCGTCGCGCACATGGCCAGGGCCAAGTGCCGCTTCCGCGTGCTCGGCCTATCCGCAACGCCCGGGTCCAGCCGCGAGGCCGTCCAGGTCGCTGCCCGCCCCCGTCCGCGCCTGTTCCGCATTGAACCTGCCCTGATGTGCATGCGGTGCGCCTGACTTCTCACACTACAGTGAGCGCACCAAAAGCATATCAAACATCACTGAAACATCACTGAAACTGAAAGCACACATTGGTGGAGGCTGAGCAGAGCCACGGCGCAGGAGGTGCTGACCAACCTGGGCATCTCGGCCATCGAGTTTCGCGCGGAGGACGACGCCGAGCTGGCCGCGCACACGCACGCCAAGCGCATCGAGCTGCGCACCGTGACGCCCAGCCGCGAGGCGCGCGGCGCCTCGACCCGGGCTGGGCGGCCTGGCTTGACTCACGGTGATCGTCATGTGACAGCGGCGCAAAGACGTTTAGTCGGACAGAGGCGCTGCTTGTGCGCCCTCTGCCGCGCTGCAAAGGCGGGCGCTGTGGCCTGTGAGCGCAGCCCCCGCGCCCCTGTCCCTGGCGACCCGCCGGCCAGTCTCAGGGTCAGCACGGGCCGCGCGACACCAGTGCTGCTGCTGCCATGCAGAGCAGCATGACATGTCATGAGGGGCGTGGCCTATTGCCGCACTGATCATCACCCTGTTTGTGCCTGAGCACCCTCATGGAGCTGGCCCCTCCGTGAGCGGCTACCCCCTCAGTGACCCCTAACCCTACCCCCACCCCCTCAGTGCCCCCGCGGCGCCGCAGGTGGCGCTGGCGCGCCACGCGCTGCTGGAGCACTTCCGCTCAGTCGTGCGGGAGCTCTGCGCCAAGGGGGTGCGTGGCCGCGCGCGCCCGCCGGCCGCCCGCGCCCGTGCCATGCGTGCGCGCGAGCCGGACGGCGCAGCACCTGCTTGCACCCGCATGTGTCTGCACCTGTGCTGCACGCCGACCATTCTGTCAGCCTGTGCGCCCTGCGCTCGCTCGCGCGGGGCCCGAGCTACCCAACCCTAACCCTACCATACACCCGGGCGGCGCGCCGCGCCAGGTGTATTATGGGAACACAGACCCGGAGATGGCCTCGCGATACTCCTTCCTGCAGGGCCTGCAGCAGTACCGCGCGCGCTGCACCAGCTTCAACCCGGCAGTGAACGCGCTATTCAAGCAGGCGCGCGCCCTGCTCAGGGCGCCCCCGTGGGGCACTCAATTTGTGCAGCTCCTTTTCTTCACCCTTTTGTGCCTGCAGGCCTTGCCCGCAGCCAAATAGCCCCTGCACAGCAGTGCCCGCTCCGAAAGCGCCCGCCCCAGCGCATGCCGGGCGACCCGCCCCGAGCTCAGCCCACCCTGAGCTCGGCGCCGCCGCCGCGGCTCCATGAACGCGCGCGCGCGCAGGCCATGTTCTTGGCGGGCGCGCTGGAGACGCTGGACCGGTGGGGCCTGGGCATGGCGCTGAGCTTCCTGGGCGCCAAGACGGCCGAGGACGCGGGCATCGGCCGCCTGCTGGCGTCCGAGCCGCTCCTGCGCGAGGCGCGCGCGCCCCCGCGCTTCCCCCGGTTTGCACGCCAGGCTGCCCAGCATGCGACCAATGCTGCGCAGAGTGCGCCCTGCTTCCCCAAGAGGCGTGCTATGGTGTCTGAGCAGAGGGTAGTCTGTACTTTGCGACTGTAGAACACTGGCGAGCAAGGCGGCAGCGCGCGCGCGCAGTTCAAGGCGCGGCTGGAGCAGCTGGTGCGCTCGGCAGCCAGCCACCCCAAGATGGCCGCCCTGCTGGAGGTGGTCCTGGAGCACTTCCGCGACGCGGCTGCCGCCGCCGCCGCCGCCCCCCCAGCCGCCGCCGCCGCCGCCGCGGCCGCCGCCGCCGCGGGCGGCACCGAGCACGCTGCCGCCGCCGACGCCCCGACTGTCGGCAGCGGCGGCGCCGGGGCGCGCACGGCGCCGCCTGCGCCGGCGGCGGGCGCGGGCGCGGGCGCGGCGGGTGCGGCGCCGGCGGCGGTATCGCGCGCGATCGTGTTCACCAACCTGCGCGAGAGCGTGGCAGCCATCTGCGCGCTGCTGGCGCAGCATGCGCCGCTGGTCAGCGCCAAGTGCGCGCCGGGGCCCGCCCGGGGTGTCCCGCCTGCAGCCGGGACTGGGCCTGCAACACAGGCCCCATGGGCGCGCCTCCACTGCGTGCAGTGGCGGCCTTGGACCGTGGCATTCACACCTTTACCCTGGCGATTATCAGAGATCACTTGCGACCAGCTGCATGCGCAAGCGGCAAGCGGCGCAGCTCATGACAGCATGGCTTCCAGTGCGCATGTGTGCCCCTTATGGCTTCAAGCGTGCACAGGAGGTGCTGGGGCTCAGTGCGCGCTGGCAGCATGCCCTCCCGCCCAGGCTGCGCAAGCTGTGGGGCATGCCACAGCGGCCTTGCTTGCACGCTCGCGCGCGCACGCGCGCGGCAGGATGTTCATCGGCCAGGGCGGCGGCAAGGCCGCCGGCGCCGGCATGCCGCAGCGCGAGCAGAAGGCCGTGCTGGCCGCGTTCCGCGCGGGCGCGTTCAACACGCTGGTCGCCACCTGCATCGGCGAGGAAGGCCTGGACATCCCGCAGGCGCCCGCCCGCCCCCAGGCTTGACCTGCGTTTGTTCTGACCCCAGTCGGCGCACACGCACCCCGCCTGCTGCCGCCACGCACATCTCCAAACGCACGGCCCTGCATGCGTGGGCGCGCACTGTCATGCAAGCATCACGCACGTCCGCGCCAGGCGCTACCGGCTGCCGAACTGGCGTGACGGGGGGTCACGCCGCGCCGGCCGCCAGGTGGACCTGATCATGTACCTAACCCGGCTGCCCTACTCTACCCCACCTATGCCTGACGGCCGGTCGCGCCGCGCGCGCCGCCAGGTGGACCTGATCGTGTGCTACGACACCAGCAAGTCGCCCATCCGCAACATACAACGCATGGGCCGCACGGGCCGCACGCGCCCGGGCCGCGTGGTCTACATCCTGGCCTCCGGCAAGGAAGCCGACGACTACCAGTCCAACCTCATGGCGCGCATCACTTGGCCCCTGCTGTTGTGCCAGACGCCGCACATTGACATCAGCTTACATTTGTCAGTGGCAGAGCACAGGCGCCTGCTGTTGGCAGCAGCGGCCGCAGGCACTGCTGAGGCCGGCTAGGCAATGCACACCTGCACAGCTGAACACAGCGGCCGTGCCCGGGCAGCAAGTGCTCTGACCACCTCTGCCAGCACCATATACCACACAGCACCATATCGCCCACGTAACGACTGTCATCGGCCTGGGCTGACCCCGGCGGCGCGCGCCGCGCGCAGGCCACGCAGGCGCTGCACGAGCAGCTGCGGGCGCAGGCGTTCCAGCTGGCGGCCAACCCGCGCATGCTGCCGCGCGAGTTCACGCCGGCGCAGGTCAACGTCGCCGTCGCCAACACGCCCGCCAAGCCGCCCGGCGCGGCCGCCGGCGGCGGCCGGCGCGGCCGCGGCCGCGGCGGCCGCGCGCGCGCGCGCTCGCCGGCCGACGCCGAGGGCGGTGCGCGCAGGCTGCTCGCTTGCCTGCGGGGCTGGCTATTGCCGGCCCCTTGAACAAGTGCTTCCGTCTCTAAAGCTTGTTGCCATGTCTGGCGCCAGAGTTGTGTGGCATTGACCAAGGCCATCCTGCAGCCGTGATGCGTACAATTTGTCCCTAGGCTCCGAGGCCGACACCACGCGTATCACCTCTGCTACAAACACAACTGCGACCCAAATCTAGCCGCGGCGTGCAGGCGCAGGCGCGCCGCGCAAGAAGGCGCGCGGCGCCGGCGCCGCGCGCGGACGCGGCCGCGGCAGGGGCGCCGCTGCGGCCGGAGCGGGCAGCGGCGGCGCCGGGCAGGCGGACTCGCCCGCGCCGCCGACGCCGCGCGCGGCGCAGGCTTCCCCCGGCAGCAGCGGCCCCCGGGAAGCGCCGCCCAGCGCCGCGGCGGGTGCTGCCGCCGGCAGCGGCCGCGAGGGTCTCGGCGAGGCGCAAGGCGATGCGGCGGCCGCCGCCGCCGCCGCGGCGGAGCGCTGGGCGCCGCAGCGCGCGCCTCAGGCGAGCGCGCTAGACGCCGACCCTCGCCCCCGCGCCTCGGCTGCGCCGCCCGCGCATGGCGCGCTGGCAGCCGCGGCAGCACGGCGCACGTCGCTTGGCCCCGACCCTGCGTCGGGCGCCGGGGCAGAGGGCGCTGGTGCGGGACGCGGCGCGGGCCCAGACGAGCCTGCGCCCGCGTCTCAGCTGCCGCTGGCGCTGCGCCTGCCGTTGGGCGGGGCGCCTGAACGGGCACCAGGTGAGGCGCCAGATGAGGCACCGGGCGTGGCTGCGGCAGGCTCAGCGGGCGCCGCATCGCATGGGCATGCCCACCGGCGCGATGATGAGGCTGTTAAGGCGGGCAGGTTGCGGCTGCCGCCGGCGCTCAGCCCGGGGCCATGCAGCGCGCCGGGCCAGGCAGGCGAGGCGTCCGCGGTGCAGCCCGCCTCGCTGGGGCGCCCGGCGCGCGGCGAGCCTGGCTCGGGCGAGGAGGAGGACGCGGCGAGCGCGTCGCAGCTGTCGCAGCTGCCGCTGGCGCAGCGGCTGGCCGCGCGCGGCCCGTCCGCGCGGCCGCCGGCGCCGTGCGGCGCGGCGGTGGGTGCGGGCGCCATGCAGGCCGCGGCCGGCCAGGGGTCTCCTGGGGACGAAGCGGAGGTGCAGTTGTCGCAGCTGCCGCTGGCGCTGCGGCTGCCTGGCGCGCGCGCGCAGGCGGCCGCCGCGCAGGCTGGCAGCCCCTGCGCAGCGCGGGGCCTGCCCGCCGCGCCTGTGCGTGGCGACGGGCCGGGCGGTGAGCCTGCGGGCACGCCAGCAGGCAGCGCGCCGATGCGGGCGGGCGCTGCCGACGTGGGCGCCGCCATTCGGGCTGCGGCGGTCGTTGGCGCGGGGTGCTGCGCCCCCGGGAGCAGCCCAGGCGCCGACAGCGAGCGCTGCACTGTGCCGCCGTCGCGGCTGCCGCTGGCGGCGCGCGTGCCGCCGAGCGCGCTGGCGGCGGCGACGGCCGAGGCGGAGACGTGCGCCGAGGGCTGCGCAGAGGCTGAGGTGCAGCCGTCCCAGCTGCCGCTGGCGGCGCGCCTGCCGCCGCGGCGCCTGGCGGGGCGGACAGCGGCAGCACCCGCAGCCGCAGAGGGCGTGTCCGAGCGCTGTTCAACGGGCCGCGGTCAGCCGTCCCCGGCAGTGCGCTCTCCCGCGCCGCTCCCCGCGCGCGAAGCCGACGCCCAGGCCCAGTCGCCTCGGCGCCAGCCGCCGCAGGCATCCCCGCTGTCGTGGGCTGCGCGGCCGCTGGCGCCCGCCTCCCTTTCTCCATCGGGGCCATACGAGGCAGCTCTGGACACTGTGGCCACGGGGAGCAGCCAGGGTGGCGCAGACGCATGCCCGCCCGGCGCGGCGCCGGACGCCAGCACGACCCCGTGCGCGTCCGCGCCGCAGCCGCCGCTGCCGACGCCGGCGCCTGTGCGGCAGTGGGCGGCTGCGCAGGCGCACCAGCAACTGCTGGCGCGCGAGTCGCCCCCGTGGCGGACCGCGCCTATCACGGAACGGGCCGCTGCGGGGGCTGCCGAAGCGAGCGGGCTCTGCGCGGTGGGCAGCGTCGCCCTGCAGGCGCCGCGCGTCCCGTGCGCACTGCTGCCGGCGGGCGCGGGCGCGGGCGCGGCTGCGGTGCAGCCGGCGCGCGCGGGCGCGCGCCCGGCCAGCGCGCCTGATCCGGCTGCGTCGCCCGCAGCGCGGCAGCCGCCGTCGCCGGCCGCCCCGCCCGGGAGCAGTCCGCCGGGCACGTGGGCGGGCGCAGCGGCTGGCGTGCACGCACGCGGCACACCCGAAGCAGCTGCAGGTGCGGGGCTGGGTTTCGGCAGCGCGCGCGCGCATGCGTGGCCTCCGGCCGACATCAGCCTGTGCTCCGCGCCGCGTGTGGCCCGGCCGGCTGCGCCGACCTTCGACCTGCTCGGCGGCGTGCTTGCGGGCGCACGGGCGCGCGCCCGGCCTGCCGCGGCCGCCAGCCTGATTAGGCCGGCGCCCGCCCAGGCCGCCGTCGCGAGCCTGCTCAGGCAGCCCCCCGCCCAGCCGGCCGCTGCAGCAGTGGGGGCGCCGGGCGCGTCACCGCCCAGCCGCAGCAGGACCCCTGGCGAGCGCCCCATGCAGCGCCGGGCGCGGGGGCCGGACGAAGGCCCCGAAGCGCAGAGCTCCCAGGGAGCCACGCCGCGCCCGCAGCCTGCCCCCAGCGATGGGGCGCCCTGGCACCCTGGCGGCGGGCCCTACCGCGGGGCAGCCCCCGGCGGCATGACAGCCACTGTCAGAGCCCCGGGGGCCACGCCGTGGCGGCCGCCGCAGGCACCTGCTGATGCGGCTGCGGGCGCCGGCTGCTGGAGCGGGGGCTATCTGACGGGCGGCTCCTGGGGCAGCTGGGGCGATTGCGGCGCTGCCAGCACCCCAGGCGACGACGATCGGCCCTGGAACGCTGGGGAGCAGCGGGGCGCTGGCGCGCCGGCCGCGGCGGGGAGCCCGGGCGGCGCGCAGGCCGCCAGCCGCAGCCCCCCCGTGCCGGGCCAAGGCGCCGCCAGCACTGGCACGCCGCTGCGGCGGCACGGCGGCAAGGCGCGCCCCTGCTTCAGGCATGCCTGGCACACGTCATGCCAAGCCCACGGGTGTCAGGGGAGCATGTGAGGCTCAAGCGCTGCTGCATGTGCTGTCCCTGTCTGTGCTCCCTACACGGCCGCTGAGCGGGTTCGGGGAGCAGGCACGCAAGCGGCGGCTGCTGGACACCGGTTCGCCGGCCGCGCCGCGCTCCTGCACGAGCGGCGCGAGCCCGAGCCCGGGCTCCACGGGGCCCGTATCAGCGTTCCGGGTCGTGTTCAACGGCGGGGCGCAGTGCGGCGGGCGCCCGCGGCCGCCCTCGTGGCAGCAGCGCTGGGCGGCAGTCGCTGGTGTGCGGCCTATTCCTCTTCTTCCTGCAGTGCGCATTGAGCGTGTTGGACGCGGTGCACTGCACATGTGCCTGCATGGCTATTACCACAGATAGCCATCATTGACCAGGACCCGGATGCCATGACATCACAAGGTACCTGCGGGCACCCACCACGCGCGTGCGGCCACCAGCCCATGGCAGGCGAGCAGCGCCGGGACCGCACGAGCAGTGCGCGGTGTGTCTGCAGCACGGGCGCCTGCGCCCACAGGGCCTGCCGCAGCCCGGGCAGCAGCCCTGTCTGGACCCCAATATTGCTGCCCCGGGAGCGCGCAGGGTCGGCTGAGCGCCCAGGGTCGGCGGAGCGCCCAGGCTCGGCGGAGCGCATGCCGCCGCCGACGGGCAGCCCGCCGTCCCAGGCGCGTGGCCGGCTGCGCGCCAGCGGCGAGCGCGATGGCAGGCCGCGGCCGTCGCCCGGCTGCCGCAGGGGCCGGCTCGCGCGGTGCGTGGCTGCCGCGGCAGGCAGCAGCCCATGACGTGCTCGCTTCGCGAGGCGTGCCTGGTCATGCTGGCTGCAGCTGCCTGCGCAGTTCAGAGCGCAGCACTTGCTGGCTGGCAGCACATGTGCTGCGGCCGCCACTGCCTGCTCGGCCTGCCGCGCAGGCGTGCAAAACGTGTCTGCATCCTGGATGGCGTGCAGGCGCACGAGCGCATGGGGTACTAATAGCCCGCGAGGCAAAGGCGTGGAGCACCTGTGAAGACGACGCCGCAAAGACTGACGAAAGGCAGACTCTGCTCTCGGCACAGAGCGCCTGCAACCGGACGATGCAAGCCTGGTGTACTGGCGCGCAGGCGCGTGGCAAAGTTTGTGGATGAGGAGGCGGACGCGTCGAGCGGTGCGTCCGCGGATGAGGCCGCCGAGGCCGACGGCGACGGCGACGGCTTCCTGCGCGACTTCATCGACGATGGCACGCAGGCGGCCGGCGGCCCCGGGCAGTGCGCCCCGCTACAGAGCAGTCTGCGCACACCCAGCATGTCGGCAGGCGACAAGCCAAACTGGTAACCTGGCTAGGCTACATTCAGTTACAAACAAAACAACTCACATGAGCTAAGCGCAGGGGGGAGCGGATGGCCATGGACCACCGCTCGATGGCGGAGGCCGCGCTGGCATCGCCCGCGTGCGCGCTCTGGCCGCGGGCGCCGCGCGGCGGTGGCGGCGGCGCGGCGCAGCGGCCGGCGGCGGCGAACACGCCCGGCGCGCGCTCCGACTCCGGCTACGACCTGGCGGACTCCTTCCTGGACGAGGGCGAGGGTGCGCGCCCCGCCGCCAGGCCGCCCTAGCAAATGCACCTCGGCCCGTGCATTCCTGCGTGGGACATTCGTGAAAGTTTATAGTCTCGGATGTTTGCGCAGGCCAACGGGGTTCGCATGTCTCGTGTGGTGGTTGCTATCATGCAGAGCATGCACGCGACGCTGTGACTGGCTTCTGGCATGCGCCGCGCCTCGTGCTGCATCCGGCTGGCGGGGCCTGCCCGTGACGCCGCCCGCGGGCGGCGCGCTGCGCCAGGCGACGGCAGCGCGGCCGACACGCAGCAGAGCCACGACGAGGAGTGCGGGCTGTGCCGCGGCGGCGGCGAGCTGCTGTGCTGCGACGGCTGCCCCGCCGCCTTCCACCTGGCCTGCCTCGGCCTGGCGGCCGTGCCGGCCGGCGACTGGCTCTGCGCCGTGTGCGCGGATAGCCCATAGGCGCTTTGCACGAGTTCGCTAGCGCTGCTGCTGGCTGGGGAGGGTGCTATCCAGCCTTAGCACCCGGCTTGGGTTGGCAGATGGGCCGGCTCGGCCCTGTGCGCGCTGAACCGCGCATTGGCCGGTATTGCTTTGCAGCTGATGCAGCGCGCAGCAACTACATCGGCGGGCGCTGCCTTGTTTTACATGTGCCGCTGGGTCAGCGCCGTGACGCCTCGGCCCCCTTCCGCGTCAATGTCAACGCATGCTGCTTTCAGAGTTGCCTGGCACGGTGTCTTCGGTGTACCCAGTCCTGGTGCTCTTTCATTTGTCATGTCTGAACCAAGATGGGGGCCTTCTGTGTAGCAACACTGACTGTCATCAGTAGGCGAACTGATCAAGAGTAGGAAGGCAGGGCGTAAACGGCGTCCAGACAACATGTGAGTGGCCATTATGAGGCCCAGCTGCATGCCCGAAACAAAGGTGATGCACATGCGCATGCGCTTGACCTCAGAGCCGATACGCTACGGCTGGAGACGCATCTGCATAGTATGTCGCTCCCGCACAGAAAGAAAAAGCAAACAGACTAAAAAAACAACCCGTAAAACAACAGGCATGCTCGCTTCGCCACTCATGCGCGCAGGAGCTGCTGCCGCCGCAGGAGCGCCTCTAGCGCACCAGCGGCGCCGACAACGCCAGGTGCAGCCGGCGGGGGGCCCGCGCCCCCCGTGCGCAGCTGCGCCGCCGCCAATAGCCTGAGGTGCAGTAGCTTGGCCGCCATCTCGGGGCTGCCCCCCGGCCCTTGCGCCAGCGCGGCTTTCTGCACTCGTCAGCAGCGCACGTTGGATGTCAGCAAGTATGCCTTGCGCATGTTGTGCGAGGCTCACGTACAGGCTGACGCCTTGATGGAGTTGTCTGGCTTGGCATGCCCCTGTGCCAGAGCTTGGCAGCGGACAAGATTCGGCAGGGCATGGCGCGAGAGATCGCTTCGCCCGACCGCGCAGAACCGACGACAGTGCTCGCTTGTCATGCGATGATGGTCGCCGGCAGCAGCGCGCCTGCTGGGCCGCCTGGAGCAGCAGCGCAGCGGGCGCGGGCGGCGCGGGCGCGGGCGCGGGCCTGGCGGCGAGCGCCGCCAGCAGCGCCGCCTGCGAGCTCTGCTGCGCGGCCAGCACCTGCGCCAGCTGCGCCTCCATGCCCGCCTTCATGTCCTTCTGCACATCGAACAGCCGGTCCTGCTTCACCGCCGCCTGCAGCCCGCGCACGAGCCCGGCGCGTCAGCCGCGGCCGCGCTGCCCTTCACGTTCCTCTGCACGGCGAAGAGCCGGTCCTGCTTCACCGCCGCCTGCGGCGCGCGCGCGCGCGCCGGGCGCGTCAGCTGCGGCCGCGCTGCCCCTCTGCGCGCGCGCTTTCGCGTCCCCAGACGTGCCGACCAGGCCTGCCCCAAGCACATGCGCTTGTGCATAGCTACCTGCAGGCTCCCAGCTTGCCCTACATCAGTGCCCGATTGTTTTCACGCCGGTCGTCATGCAGGCACGACTTGATCGACGGGCATCATGACATATGACCGGTCGGAGGTGCTTGGTTGCATCTGCAACCAGAGCCTCACAATACTGGGCAGCCACCATAAACGCTGGGCAGAGAGGCAAGGGCCGGCCGGGCGCCGCGCCTGCCGGTCGCGCTCGAAGCGGCGCACGCAGCACAGGATCCGGACGGGCAGCCATGCGGCGAACATGAGCGCCTTGAGCGCGAGCCAGGCGATCCACGTCAGCCCGCAGCAGCTGAACAGGCCGCAGCAGGTGCCGCCGCACGCCTTGGTCAGGAACACGCCTATGGGCATCAGCATCGCGACGCCCACGACCGACACGATGACCGCCTGCGCGCGCGCGGGGTTGCAGTGCAGTCTCGCACGGTCGCGGCACACCTCCAAGAACCACGCGCTGCGCTGCCTCACTGTCCAAGGGGCTGGATCGCTGTAGCAGAAGAAGTGCATATTGGGCTGAATGCTCTGCGATGCTAGTCATGCTGCAACAGTCCTTGAGCGAGTCCAGCAGGCTATGTCTAGCGGGGCCATGCAGCTAAGATGCATGTGTCGCTGACATGCTACATGCAAATCGCTAAGATTGTTGTTAACTCAGATAATATAACATAACGGCCTTCATTCAGACCTCAGGCAACATCCGTGCAGCTTCCTGCACGGCAGCTTGCGCACAGCAGAAATATAGAGATTGAAATAGGAGCACTGGCCAGTCCGCGGTGGCATGCGCCGTACCTCATGCACGCCCAGCAGGCTGGCCGCCGCACTCTCGCCCTCGTCCACCGCGGTGGGCGTGTAGCCAGTGGGGGCGGGCGGCACCTCCTGGCCATTGGCGTAGTGCGCGATGATTGCTGCGCCGCGCGCGCGGCTTGCTTGGGACTACGCACTTGCCTATCAGCGTGTGATGCCCGGGAGTGCTGCGCACCAGGCTGGTAGTCGTCCGCTCATGCACACTGAGCGAGGGACCTGAGGCCGCGCTCGCCCAGCAGCAGCCTGGCCTCTGAAGGCTGAGCAGGACACAGAGTGCGAGCTGCGTATAGGCAGCTGATGCATGTTGTAGGCTTAGCAGGCTTCCTTGCAATTGCTGAGTCATGCTTGCCACTATGTTCACTGTTGTCACTCATCAGATCACCAGGCAGATCTGTGGTTGGACATAATGTTGCATGTCGTACAAGACCTAGCACTCCCTGGCAAGCAGCTGTCTCATGCCAGGTGGCTGTAGACCAGGGTGCGCGCACTGGGCGGCGGGTTTGTCTCCTGCAGCCACAACGCATGCGTATAGTCGTCCGCATCGCCCATGTACACGTTGCACGCACGAAAGGGGCGGTACTGCGCATTGACGTCCGGCACCCAGTTCTGTTCGCAGTCGCAGCCGCACTGGTCCACCACCCCGTGCTCCCCGCACACCACTGGCCAGCGGCAGTCCTGCACGCACGCCAGGCGCAGCCAGCTCTGCGCCCGTGCATCCACATCTGCTGCAAGGAGGCATATGTATGCGCGACCCCAACGCAGAGCCGCCGCATGCACTGGGGAGGCATACAGGGCAGCCACGGCCCAGAGCGCCACCAGCTCAGACGGCGCATGCGCGCTTAGGATGGCGCTCACGTTGCTGGGGGGCGGCGGCGGGTTCTGCACGGGCTTCAGCGGCGTGAGGTAGGGCGGCGGAGGTACGGCGAATTGCCGCAGGGCCCGTAGCTGGCTCACTGCCACAGAGCCCGCCTGTCCCACGTGGCTGGCTCAGCACGCAGTGCGCAGTACGGAGGGTTGCATTGACTCAAGATGATGCAAACGGAGCAATACACCAGCCCGGATGCGCACAGCTAGGCGACTGCACCACCCTGGTGCAGTTGCTTGCGGTACAGTGATACGCATACAGTAAATGACTCAAGTATGCAGCGGTCGCACGTCCAGGACAACCTCAATTAACTGAACTTACGCTGGAGGCCATGAGGCCGCACCGGGGCAGCCTGCTTGCCAGGGCGCTCGTCACCAGGCGGCGCTGGCGGCAGTGCCGGCGGCTGTACACTTGGACGCGCCTGCAGTGCTGTGCTGGCACGCAGGCGCAGCAGCGCTGTGGTCACCTCCTGCAGGGATACCTTCTGGGAAAGCTTACCATAGCATCCAGACGCCTGGCCTGCAGACACCGCAGGCTCTGCAGCCTCCTTCCTCTTACAAGGACTGTTGCCTGCACACCGCGCCAGAGCTGAGGTTGTATAAAGGTCCAACCACACCACACCAAGAAGGAAGAGGGTGCAGTCTTTCCATCTTGCACTATACGTAGCTGCAAGGGAACCTTCGCCACAAAACATTTGCAGTCCATGCACTTCCACGTGAACCCAGCTGAACTCAGGTGCACCTTGCCGCTGGTGCACTGCTTCAGACGCTGTGCGACGGCCATGAGCAGCAGCCAAGGGCCTTGCCCCACAGCCGAGGCGCAGGTGCAGGCTAGCCAGTAGGCAAGCAAGTATTGCGGCTGCTTGCAGCACTCCTTTGAGGGTCAGCACTTGCGCCACACCAGGCATCTCAGCACAGGCATTGTGGCGGTGGCTCTTGTTGGCTGCTTCAACTGAAGCAAGGACAGCACGCCATGTGTAAGCGCTCCACGTGCCTGCTGTTTGCGCAAGCTTCCTTGAGCCCGAGCTATTTTTGGCATCCGACGTTAGGGTGTAATCCCGGTGCTGCTTTTTAGCTTTGCTTTTATTTCATTTCCTGCATTGATTAGCAACACGACAACGCCGGCCGCACTACGGAGGCACCACAAACATGGCCGCCACTTTCTCCCGTATGCCGCAGGGGTTGCGCGTCCACACCAGGTACGTTAGCGACACCAGCAGGGGCGTGCCCACAGCCATGCACACTGCGGCCAGGACCTTGTGGAAGGACGGCCAGCTTGAAATGGTTTTGCTCAAGAGCCTGGCTCTAGAGGAGCTGTCGAGCACGCCCATGTAGGCCCAGCTCGCAGGCACACCGCCTGGCGCGCTTGGACAGCTGTCAGTGCGCTGGCCAGAGGAACGCATGTTTGGCAGCCCGCGGCGCTGACGTGCGATGCATGTCAAAGGCACTGCATGCACACATGACAGGCAATATGAGACGCTGGTTTGCCAGCAAACACTTGACTGCCAAGGCACGAAGTGAAAGATGCCAACCTGTAAACCAGTTGCCAGTCAGGTCCAGGTATGTCAGCTTGGTCATGTTTCCCCACTCCGGTGGCAGCGTGCCTGCCGCTCGCATGCACCATTAGGGTCTCACAGGTGACCAGGCTGGGCTGAAGCATCAGGTTCATGTCGAGATAGTACTCTTTAGGTCTCATGATACCCGACATGCAGCCCGTCTCATGACACCCGACATGCAGCCTGTTGAATATGGCTACAAAGGCGCTGCTGCCGGACAACAGTCACACCTGTTAACCAGTTGTTGGAGAGGTCCAGGTGGTTGATCCGCACCATTGCCCCCCAGCTAGACGGCAGCGTTCCTGTGCGACAGGTGCGTATCACTGGCGGTTCATGTCAGCGCTGGCACCAAGGCATGGCGGGGCAGGCATTGTCGCTGCTGGCGTAGCAAGACTCACGCGGTAGATGTGGCGCTTGTGCATATGCGCATCTATGCTTCTGTTGGACTACTAGCCTCAAAACATGTAAGCATGCTCATGCACTTGCGGCAGGAGCACAGATGGGGCAAGGTAGCATGCTGATAACACAGCAGAATGCCTATGCATCAGCGCATGCGCTGCAGCGGGAAGCAACACACCTCTAAAGTAGTTGCGGCTCAGGTCCACGTACTGCATGAGCGTGCTGTTCCTGAGCACGTCCGGCAGCATGCCTGCACCCACAGCGCATGCAGCGGGGTCACAGCCTGATGCTGTGCTACTGAGCAGAGCACCAGCGGCCGGTGGCGTGGAGCAGCACCGCCGATGAAGTTCTTGCTCAGGTTGAGCTGCATGAAGAAGCCGTTTGGCCCAAATGGAACAGTGCCTGTGCCCACAGCACGAACGCTCTGACACGAGCTGCAGGAAAAGCAGCATGGACCTGCCATGGATTTGCTTCCGCAATGTCGCGAGCATGCATGAACAGGCCGCGTGAGGCGCACGCGCCTGTGAGCCTGTTCTGGCCCAGCAACACCACCCTGAGAAATGTCAGCTTGGCAAAGCTCGCTGGAATGGACCCTGCGCTGCTGCCCATGGGAAGCTAAGCGTGACGCAACGCTGCAGAGCGTCCCGTCAGATGCATAGCCACCGGTGCGACAACAGCCACTTGCCTTTGATCTTGTTTCCAGTTAGGGACAGGATGGACAGGTACCGGAGGTTGGCCCAGATTGCCGGAATCGTTCCTGTCGGCGTCACAGCCACCACGGTGATGTCACCGTCACAGGCAGGCCATAATCTGCGCACACACCAGCGGGAGTGCAGGGCGAGGTTGGCAAGTGCGACCACCATCTCGTTTGTCGTACTTCTCTATCACATCATGGCCTTGCCTGTGAAGTGGTTCCAGCCCAGGTCGAGGGACATGAGGTCCGGCGACTGCGCGAAGAGCTCCGGAAGGGGCCCTGCGCCACAGCATGGGCGCGCATGCTTCGACAGCATGTTCCACTCGCCTACCTTCTGCATGTCAGGCGGAGAGCGCATGCCCACCAGATGAGCACAGCAGCATCATGACATCTGATGTGCCCCCCCACATCACGAGGCCTGCCCGTGCATCATGCAAGGCACCCTGCGCATGCGACGCCTGCTTATGCATGCAGTGCGCACCTGACAGGTTATTTTCCAGCACACGGAAGGCCTCCAGGAGCGGAAAAGTCCAAGCCACTGGTATGCTGCCTGTCAAGGCGCGCAAGCATTGGGCACTGCATGCTGTCTACCATCAAGAGTGATTGCCTTATCAGCACTGGACAGGCAATGCAGGTGTGGCAAAGCCCTCCGGCGTCGACGTTTCCACATTCTGCAGACAGCTTGCCTGGGCCATGCAGCAGATCGCTACATTCATTGGTGGGGCAGCAGGAGGCTGCTACACAAGCAGCATCATCTACTGCAAGGTGTACACAGACTTGCAGGGTGCAAGGCGACTCCCAGGCGTGCCTGAGAGCTGATTGGCGCTGAGCTGCAGCCGCTTCATACTTGCCATGTTGCCCCACTGTGGCGGAAGGGTGCCTAGGAGCGTGTGTGCCGTCAATATTGCGCTTGTCAGCCCGGTGGGGTGCTGCTAGGGTGCACGCAGGCTGGAAGTGCACCTTTCAGGTTATTATAATGCATGTCGAGGTAGTCCAGGTACTAGTCCAGGTACTGGCATTTGCTCAGCGCTACGGGCAGCGTTCCTGCGCGCAGCCCATGCTTCGGCACAGGCCCAGGCGCCGCGTGTGCTGCAAGCACGCAGGCGCTGCCGTGACCCTCCAGCCTCAAAGGCAACCGCGTGCTGGTAGCCTGTGAGGCCTGGACATCGCCACTATCTGCAGACTGTGCCCTGACGGCGCACCGGTTAACTGGTTGCCGTAGAGGTTGAGCACGCGCAGTTGGGTCAGGTTGCCCAGCACGTCTGACACTGGGCCAACAACGATCATAAGCTTCAGCAAGACCTCCCACACGCGGCCGAGCTGGCAGCTGACGCCCCACCATGTGCTGTAGTTGCCGCCGTATGCGGTTGAGCACACTGGGGTCAAGCCCCACTCCTTTCCCGGCCTGGTGAAGGCTTGCTGCAGGAACAAGCCCTCGTCATGCGTGGCACGCGCGGTACTGGTGAGCCCGGCAAGGGAGACGCCAAGCCACGAGTGCGCACCCAGCACGTGGTGATCTCCTGGCAGAGGGTGCCAGCCTGGCCAGGACCATAGGTGTGCTTATAAAATGCAGTCAGCGCTGAGGAGTCTGGGTCTGTGGGTGTGGTGGTGGTCGCTGCTGTGCTGCCTGCAAGACATCCCTGCTTTGGCAGTCAAGCAACTTTCTCTTACTGCATCTGGATATATAGGAACATAGGTGCCGTGCCTGAAGCTTGCGGCGAGGCGGCAAGAAAGTGGAGACATAAGTACAGCACGCGCCTCCATGCTTTCACCATCCCACGCGCACGTTAAGCCGTGGTTGCCTGCTGGTAGCTTGCCAGCAAAAAACGCAGCACTTTCTTAAGCAGTCCATAGGGGCCTCAGCCTCCCGCCTCGGTGCACAGACAGAGCAGTGCAAAACAATGCGAAAAACAGTTGACTGACGAAGTAATGTTGCGACTAAACCCAAAACCCTAGGCACCCCTTCATGGCAATCAATCAGTATAAAAATCTCCAGACATTGCGGAGTGCTTTCTGGGCTGAGGAATGGTGGCTCACATGTGGAGGCTGGACCCACCTCCCGCAGCCAAGGTCGCTGACAGAGGCTGTAGCTTCGTCAGTGGATCAGGCCCTAGCTGCCTTCTTGCGCCGTGCCAGCTCGGCCAAGGCCTGGCCATTGCTCACAGGCGGCGGCGGTGGCGGCGGCGGCGGCGGCGCCGGCGCCACCTTTCTATTACCCTGGGCTCTGCCGCGTACCGCGCCCGGCAGCGGTGCTGCCAGGGGCGCCGGGCGCGCGCGCGCGCCCTTTGCTGGCGGCTCATTGTTGTAATCGGCCACAACCTCGTCCTCCTCTTCTTCATAATCGTCATCGTCACCCTGCTCTACATCATCGTCGTACGCTCGCCTAGGCGGCTGCCTGCTTGCCTGCATGCGCGGCGGCGGTTGCGGCGGCGGCGGCGGCGGCGGCGCAAGCGCGCCCATGAGGCGGGCCAGCTCCTCCTGCTGCGCGCCCGCGCTGCCGCTGGCCCGTCGCTGGCCGGGCGCCCGCCGCCCCTCCGCCGGTGGCGTCGCGAGCGGCTGCGGCGGCTGCGCCCACCGCGCCGAGGCCGCCGCGGGTGCGCGCGCGCGCCGCGCCGCGGCGGGCTGCGCCCACTGCTGCTCCTCCTTGAAGCTGTCCGCGCGCGTGGGAGCCGGCCTGGACTTCTGGTGCCTGTTCGTGCGCTTTCAGACGGAGTGGGCGGGGCCGGCTCCTCCTCGTCATACGCTGCCAATTCGCGGCGCTGGCGCTCCTCCCAGGCCGCAGCTGCGCCGCCCACGCGCCTGTCGCCGCTGCCACCATCGGCGGCCTTTTCCTTTCTTCGCCTCCCCGGGTCTTCGTCGCGTGCGCCGTCCCTCGCGCGCGCGCCTTTGTCGCGCGCGGCGTCCTTGTCGCGTGCGCCTGCACCTGCACACTGAGGCTGTCTGCGCCCCACTGCAGGGTATACTGGGCTTGCAAAATGTCATGGTGACGCAGCGCCACCTAGAGACTTGAGAGCGTGGCCTGCGCCTGCCAGTGCAGACCAGCAGTGTCGCAATCGCGCCAGGCGATCCGCCTCTCCGCAGAGGCACTGTCTGGTCTCTGCAGCAGGTGGAAACACACTGGGCGCATAGCCGCGTGCCAGCAGGGCTGCTGCTGGCGCCGCCGCCCGCCGAGCGCGCGAGCAGGTCCGCCAGCGACGGCGGGTCGCCGTCGCCGGCATCCTTATCCCCAGCGGCCTCCTCCGCCCGCGCCGCGGGGCCCTTGCCGCGCCCGGCCTTCCTCTTGACCACTGCGCTGTCGGCAGGCGGCGCCGGCGGCTCTGCAGGCGCGGTCGCGCCCTGCCCCAGAGCGCAAAAGTCACCGGCAGGCATGCAGGCGCGCTCAAGCGGTGCTGCCACAGCGCTCGGCTGGCCTGGCCAGCATGCGGCGTGCGCCGTGCGGGCGGCTGTGCATAGCGGTTGGGCTGGCAACAGGCGTGTGGCTTGGCTTGGCAGGCACGGCTGTGCTATACAGGCGCGAGCAGGCGTAGCCGCTTGTAGGACACTCAAGCAGAGCCGGACAGCTGGGCCGCTGCACGAGGTCGGCTGGGCGCGCCTGCACGCCCAACAGGGCGAGCATGGCGCCCACGTCCTGGCCCAGCGTGGCTGTCACGGGCGCGGGCATGCTGTAGGGCGCCGGCATGCCGTAGGGCGCGGGCATGGCGTAAGGCGCCGGCATGCCATAAGGGACCGGCGTCATGTAGGGCGCTGGCATGGCGTAGGGCGCCGGCATGCCGTAAGGGGCCGCAACGCCACGCCCCGCCGGCAGGCCAAAGGGCGCCTGAGGCTCCCTGCGTGCCACCCTGCTTCAGGCTGTGCACCAGATGTGATGGCGGGTGATGGCGGAGTGTATTCCGCTGACTCATCCGGGCGATGAGCGTGGGGGGCCCTCAGGGCGTGCTGATTTTGCAGCGTGCACGCGCGCCAGCCAGGCCATGGCACCGCCGAATCATTGTGGGACACGCAGATCCAGCTGGGCGTGGGCGGCGCACGGCGTGGCGAGGGCGGCCAGAAGCGCCGCGTTGGAGCCGCCGCCCTGCGCGCCCATGAGCGCCGCGAGCTGCGCGTCCAGGCCGCCCTCCGCGTCCATGTCAAACAGCTGTCCGGTCTTGGGCGCGAACTGCGCGCGCTGCCTGATGCTCAACCCCGCGCCTCTGCACAGCCTAGGTGGGTATTCCGCAGGGTGTTGGCCTGCATCGACAAGTGCACGAGAGAAGGCGCTACAGAGTAGATCGGTTGGTACCAACGCCGGGCGCTCCTTAGAGTGCCTGAGCGAGTGTGTGTTGCAGCGCGTTGGAGCGATGACGGGTATGGGCATGCTGCAGCACTTGCGGGCGCTGAGCATGCAAGTGCCACCCTGCATGTACGGCGCTCCTGTTCATGGGTAATGGTGCCTGTCGCGGTCAGCGGAGCGTGCGGCGCATGCCTTGGCGCCCTTGCCGGCGCCGTGCCGCCGGCAGCAGGGCAGGCAGTGGCACGCCCGGCACAGCAGGCTGGGCAGGCAGCAGCAGCAGCAGCGCGCCAGGCCGCAGAAGCGCCGCAGCCCTAGGCAGCGCAGGCAGACGCCGAGCGCGGCAACCACGCCCGCCGCGCCCAGCGCTATGTACAGCCAGGTCTCCTGGGCAGGCGTGGCAGGTGTGCGCTGATTAGTGTTAGGGTCATGCCAGGGTCTGCACGCCGGGCTTGTTCGGCATGCACGGACGCAACAGCGCGGCGCTGGGTAGAGCGCCGCACGCGCGCAGCAAGTGCGCACGTCACACAGGCATGCGATGAGGAGCAGAGCCTCCCTGCAGGAGGAACGCCGGCCTGTGCTTGCTGCTCTCATGCGTGCGAGTGGGCGGGGGGGCGCCAGTCACCCATGACAGGCCGGTGAGGGTGCCGAGGATGGTGGAGAGGAGGGACTGGTTGGCTGATGCCTGCCCGGCAGCCTGGCTGCCGCTGCCTGCAACGCCCGCTTGCTGCTTTTGAGTCACGCGTTGCATAGTATGACAACATGCAGCTAGGCAGCATGTGCGGCATGCAGCGTATAATGCAACAGAACCTCAGGCTATCACGGGGTTGTTGCTTAGGCCGTGCATGCGCCATTGCCCTCACGGACCGAGAGGCACGAGCTGCGCTTCTAGTGAATACCAAGGCGGCATGTCCAGCTGTGCCGATGACAGCGCCAAAGGCGCGCCTGCTGCGATGACTGGCTGCGGGGCAACGTAGACATTGGCGGGGGCGGCGCAGAACGGCGGCCCCGTGCACGGTGGCGGCGGCGGCGGCGGCGGCACCGGCGGCGGCGGCGCCCGCGGCGGCGGCGGTCGCGGCAGCGGCGGCGGCGACGGCGGCGGCAGCGGCGGCGGCGGGCGCAGCGGCGGCGGCGGTGGCGGCGGCGGCGACTCCAGCGAGAACGCCTCGTACACATACGCGAAGGTGACCACACCCACGGCCGCCTGCGCACTGGGGTGCCTGCAGCCTCGCCCTGACATGCGGGGTGCTGCTTAGCAGTGCTCCCTCGCAAGGTTCCATGGCCGGGGCGCTGCGTGCGCCAGCACTGCTGGCCACTGGCACTGTTGCAGCGCAGCCCACAAGCCAGAGGAGAAGACATGCCTGGCGCATAAATGCGACCTGCTGCTGCTGACTACCGCGGTGTTCATGTGGAGAAGAGTTGTGGAGCGTAGACAGGGAGTACTGCATGCATGCATGCAACACTCCCGTGCAGAATGTTGTCAGCCCAATGCAGGGCAGCGACACAGCGCGGCAAGAGGCAAGGCGCAATTGCCGCGCTGCAGCGCTTGTGGGGGGGGGGGGGGGGGCGGCCCCCCCCCCCCGCGCGGCGGGGCCCCGCGGGGGCCGCCGCGACGGGGGGGGC